>UMJX01009815.1_pt1 | contig 11241 bp, 9 predicted proteins | sample 1966131 | NCBI WGS metagenome assembly UMJX01 (sample SAMEA4836162, study PRJEB28245) | human gut metagenome | biome: gut microbiome; material: fecal sample | place: Denmark | collected 2008 | reverse complement strand
CCCGCCTGAACGGCGGCTTTCTCTTTAATTGTCGGCTGGGTGAATATCTTGGTGTATACCTCAGCCATTTCGGAGGAGATGCTGACGAGCGAATACGGATTTGAAGCTGAGCTCTTAGCCGTCACGACGAGCGTTGCGCTCGAGGTATATTCCGGAGAATACACGCTGTAGGAGGCTATGTATATCCCCATCATCCCGATAAGCGCGGCAAGCAAAACCACCCATGCATTCATAAGCAGGTCTTTCAGAATGCTGTGCCATTCAATTATAATTTTATTCTTCTGCATAAATCAGTTCCCCACTATAACAGTCAAAACGCTGTGACCCTCATAACCCTCTGTATCCGAAGCGTAGTAATGGACAAGATATGTGCCGTCGTTGTTGGGGTCGACCTCGGAGACCACTCTCACGGCGGGAGTTATCGCATTGCCAGAGTAATCCTCGATTGACCTCACCATTGAGGCGTAATCCGGTTGCTCGCCCTTTTTGATGTTTATCAGATATTTTGTGAGATAAATCTTCGGCGCCGAGAGACTTCTGTCCTCAACAATAAGAGGCAGTTTGATATAGGACTGATCGCCCTTGCTGTTGGTAACGACGGCTTCAACGGAGAATTCGCCCGGAGTGGAGGCAACAAAGTTGCTCGAGGTGACTATCATATCCCTCGTGATATTGCCGTCAAGGCAATCGGTGGCGTAAAGTATGTTGGAGACGCCGACGTTCTCATATATCGAGAAGCAAAGATCGCCGTAAAGGCCGAAAGAGGGCGAAACATAATCAGTGTAGCGTATCTTCCTTGAAGCATTCGCAACGTGATTGTCGCCGTCGCACACGGCGTAGGTGACTTTGCAAACGCCCTTTTCTGTGAATTTTGAGATCGACTCAACGATAACTTTAGACGTGATGTCGCCGTCCTTATCGTCGTGAGCGGTAACGCCCTTGAGCAGATCCTCGTTTGTCGCCTTGATGCTGACGTCGAGCATATCGCCCTTGACCGTTATTACGGGGATCGTATCGTCCCTGTTCAGCTTGTTGCTAACGAAAAAGTAAGAAAAAACTATCAGCGTCACGGCAAAAAGCGCCGAAACCGCTATTCTCAAAAACCTCATCATAGGCTATAACTCCTCAAAAACCGTAAATTTCTTTATTCTCTAAAACAAGGGAAGGATTAGTTTTGAACAGCATATCCGCATAATCGCGGGAATACATCACCGATATCGCCTCATGAGCGTCGGCGAGGAACGGAGTGCGTACATATGGGCTGTGGGCGTCGCTCGCCACAAAATCGGCAAGCCCGTCGTCAAGCAAGCGATAAGCCGCTCTCTTTGCACGCATACCGAAGCTGCCCTTGAGGCTGCCTTTATTCACCTGAAGCAGGCAGCCGAGATCTTTAAGACGCATCGCCGCGTCATCTTCTTCGCAGACAAAGGCGTATCTCTCGGGGTGGGCAACTATCGGCACATAGCCCTCGGCTTTTATCTGACCGATCATGGCGTAAGCCTCAACGGAGTATTCGTAAAAATCAAATTCGACAAGCGCATAGCGGGAGCTGTTCAGCGTTATCAGCTTGCCCTCACGGAGCAATCCGGCAGTCTCGGTGGTCGTGAATATCTCCTGACCGGGGTAGACCTCGATGCCGACGCCCTCCCTTTTAAGCTCGGAATTGATAAGAGCGAGCCTTGACTCCAACTCGGCGCACCAATAGTTGCGGTAAGAGCCGGGCACGTTGCTGTGCGGGGTCGCTATCACCTTGACGGTGCCTCCCCTCTCTGCAAGGCGAAGCATTTCGACCGTCTCCGCCAAATCATCGGAGCCGTCGTCAACACCGTATAAAATATGGCAATGTATATCGACCATTCTGCACCTCAATCGGGAATTAACGGGGTTAAAAGCCCATTAGCTCATTATCTAAATTATTATAATACACTATAAAAACAAAATCAATATTTATGCGACAAAAAATGTTCACAATTCAGTAATTTGTTGGATATTGCATAAAAAAAGACGACCGATGAGGCGGTTTATGCATCAGTCATTTAATCATTGCCTCGAGCGGCGGCGCATATATTCAAATGGGGTGAGAAAATGTTTGGATTTTTGGCACAGTTAATATCAAAGGGCTTTCTTTTTTTTGCGCTGCATATCAGGAATCCGGGGTCGTTCCCGCCTGCTCTGAGCGCTAAGGAGGAGCGAAAGCAGCTTGAATGCTATAAAAACGGCAGTGTTGAGGCGAAAAACATACTTATCGAGCATAATCTGCGGCTCGTGGCGCATATAGTCAAAAAATACTATTCGACCTCGGATGAGCAGGACGATCTGATCTCCATAGGCACGATAGGGCTGATAAAAGCAGTGAATACATTCGACGACTCGAAGAATATCAAGATCGCGACCTACGCCTCAAAGTGCATAGAGAATGAAATCCTCATGTTCATGCGGAGCAGGAAGAAATCGGCACATGACATCTCGATAAACGAGCCGATAGACACCGACGGCGAGGGAAACCCGCTCACGCTGATGGATATAATAAGCGTTGAGGACACCATCGCCGACGACATTGACCAAAAAATCAAGGTCAAAAGGCTGTATGAGCTGGTGGAGGGTATGACCGATCCGAGGGAAAGGTCGATCCTGATAATGCGCTACGGTCTTTATTCGACTGACCCGATGACACAGCGCCAGATCGCGTCAAGGCTCGGCATATCGCGATCTTATGTCAGCCGCATCGAAAAGAAAGCCATTGAACGCCTGCGCGAGGGCTTTGGGGAATAACGGAAAAAAGGCCATCCCCCTCTCACGAGGAAGACAGCCGCTATTGCAAATCAAAAATCAGCCAACGAAAAGGACGATCAGAGTTGCGACAAGGGAAAGAATGAAGAACACAGTCGCAAGGACTTTGGTGATCCTGACGAGCTTCTGCTCAACGGTTCTGCTCTTATTTTTACCGAGGAAAGTCTCGGCACCGCCTGCGATAGCGCCCGAAAGACCTGCGGAACGACCCTCCTGGAAGAGGACGATGGCGATAAGTGCGAGCGAGGTGATGATAAGAACTATACCTAATACGATCTCATACCAATTCATGGTTGAAAACCTCCAAAAAATATTGTACTCACGAATTTTAACACATATCAGCTGCAAATGCAAGATATTTTTTAAATTCTTCTGCCAAAAAATTCATTGTATCGCCGAAAAGCGGGCGGCAATAATAGTTTTGCAGGGAAAGTCGAATTACCGTGCGTTTGCCGACTGAATCTCCGCCGCAAGCCGTTTACCGCAGCAATACAAGCGGTGAGCGGCTTTTGACTTTATTCAAAAGTCATCTGCTCCGCCTCATCCTCGTTGCTGAGCAGCGCACCGGCGGCGGGCAGATTCTTTGCCCTGTAGCGATAGGCTTTGGCGAATTCGCCCTCACGATATTTGCGGGCGCTCATCAGGCGCTGACCCTTTTTAAGCGTCATAACGCCGACGCCTATGGTATCCTTGGTAGTCTTGGGCAGAATGACAGCGGTATTGAGCAGCAGATGCCTGCCCGCGCTTGAGATAACGACTATCTCCTCGTCGGCGGCAAGCTGCATAACGGCAGCAACCGGCGATTTATCGGAGAAAGCCTTTATCAGCTTCTTGCGCTTCGTTACAGTGCGGTAAGCGTCGAGGCTTACCTTGGCGGCCTTACCGTTCTCAAAGAAGAACATCATATAGCCGCTGTAATCGGAAGTGACCGCCATATACACAGGCAGCTCCCCATCCTCCATCTCGAGCTTCGCCGCAACATAATCGCCGAGCACGCTTGCCTTGGTGTCATCAAAGTCACAGGCGCGGCTCTTATAAACATGACACTTATTTGTAAAGAACAGCAGCTCCGACGAATTGGCCGTCTCGACAGTCTGAGCGATCTCGTCGCCGTCCTTGAGCTTCTGAGTGCTGCTCATTCGCAGCGAAAGCGGGGTTATCTTCTTAAAATATCCGCCCTTAGTGAAGAAAACGGTAACGGGGTATTCCGGGATATCCGGCTCCACTGTCTCCTCCTCCAGCTCCACCGAATAAATTATCTCGGTCTTGCGGGGCTTCGCATATTTCTTGACGACTTCTTTAAGCTCATAGATGATTATCTGCTTTATGCGTTTGGGATTCTCCAGAATATCGTTGAGGTCTTTTATAGCCTCCTCGAGCCTGTCGATATCCTGGAGGCGTTTGAGAATATATTCCTTGTTGAGATGGCGTAGCTTGATCTCGGCTACATACTCCGCCTGAATCTTATCAATGCGGAAGCCTATCATCAGGTTTGGCACTACCTCGCTCTCCTCCTCGGTATTCCTGATAATGCTGATGGCTTTATCAATATCGAGCAGTATCTTTTCAAGACCTCTCAGCAGATGCAGCCTGTCGGTGGCTCGCTTGAGGTCGAACGCGGTCCTGCGGTGCACGCAGCCGCTGCGGAACTCTATCCACTCGCCGAGCAGCTCACGCACTCCGAGCACCCTCGGCATACCGTTGATGAGGACATTGAAGTTGCATGAGAACGAATCCTGGAGCGGCGTTGAAGCGTAGAGCTTCTTCATCAGCTTGTCGGGATCCGTGCCGCGTTTGACGTCAATGGTTATCTTGAGGCCGCTGAGGTCGGTCTCGTCGCGGATATCGCTTATCTCACGCAGAGAGCCTGCCTTGACCTTCTCAATTACCTTGTCGATTATCGCCTCGGAGGTTGTGGTCGGCGGTATCTCGGTTATCTCGATGCAGCTGTTTGATTTGTCAAAGCTGTAGCGCGCTCTGACCTTGAAGCTGCCGCGGCCTGTATTATAAATTTCATCCATTGCCGCCTTGTCATAGACAAGCAGTCCGCCGCCTGCAAAATCAGGGGCTTTGAGGGTCTCCGAAACATCGAATTTCGGGTCTCTGAGAAGTTCAATAGTTGTCTTACAGACCTCTTCAAGGTTAAACGAGCATATTGAGCTTGCCATACCGACCGCAATACCCGTGTTGGCGTTTACGAGCACGCTCGGGAACGTGACAGGCAGCAGAGCCGGCTCTTTCATGGAATTATCGAAGTTATCGACCATATCCACGGTGTCTTTATCAATATCGGCAAAGAGCTCGGCGCATATCTTCTCGAGCTTCGCCTCCGTGTACCTCGAGGCAGCCCACATCATATCGCGTGAGAACGCTTTACCGAAGTTGCCCTTTGAATCCACATAAGGGTGCAGCAGCGCCTCGTAGCCCTTTGACAGGCGCACCATTGTGTCATAAATCGCGGCGTCTCCGTGGGGATTCAGCTGCATGACCTGGCCGACTATCTTTGCGGACTTGGCTCTTGCGCCCGTGAGCAGGCCCATTTTATACATCATATAGAGAATCTTGCGGTGCGAGGGCTTGAAGCCGTCTATCTCGGGGATCGCGCGGGACATGATAACGCTCATGGCATAGGGCATGAAGTTATTCTCGATAGTATCGACTATCTTTTGATCGACCACCTCGCCCGCGCCGAAAATATGCGTCTTGTCATCGAGCTGACGAAGTGACGAGCCTATATCTTTTTTTGACTTTTTTGCCATAAAATTTCTCCGTCCGTTAATTATGAAACATCGGTCAGATCAAGATAGAGATGACCGTTTTGGGCGATATAATCCTTCCTGCCTGCGAGGTCGTCGCCGAGCAGGAGGTCGAATTTCTGCGCCATTTCCTCTGCCATTGACGGCTCGATCTTTATAAGCCGCCTCGTTGAGGGATTCATAGTCGTGAGCGACATCATCTCGGGGTCGTTCTCACCGAGACCCTTGGAGCGCTGGATGGAGAACTTCTTGCCGCCGAGCTGAGAAACGACGTCGGCCTTCTCCTTTTCCGTATATGCAAACCAAGTCTCGTCGCCGCAGGTTATCTCGTAGAGCGGCGACTCCGCGATGAACACCTTGCCCTCGTTGATTAGCGTCGGCATCAGTCGGTATATCATGGCGAGTATCATAGTCCTGATATGGAAGCCGTCCACGTCGGCATCGGTGCAGATGATTATTTTATTCCAGCGAAGCATATCGAGGTTGAATGAAACAAGATCTTTGCCTGATTTCGGCTTTGACTTGACCTCGACCCCGCAGCCGATAACTTTGATAAGGTCAGTGATTATATCGCTCTTGAATATGCGGTCATACTCGCATTTGAGGCAGTTGAGTATTTTGCCCCGCACGGGCATTATCGCCTGGAATTCGGAGTTCCTTGACTGCTTACAGGCGCCGAGAGCGGAATCACCCTCAACTATAAACAGCTCGCGCACGGAGGTATCCTTGCTGCGGCAGTCGACAAATTTCTGAATTCTGTTTGTAAGGTTGCTGACATTCTGTATCAGCGACTCCTTGATGCCCTGTCTCGTTTTCTCCGCCTTGACGCGGGAGCGCATATTGATGAGCACCTGATTGCCTATCTTCTCGGCCTCAAGCGGATTCTCAATAAAGTATATCTCAAGCTGATGCTTGAGGAACGCCGTCATGGAATCCTGAATGCCCTTGTTATTTATCGCCTTTTTGGTCTGATTCTCATATGAGGTCTGGGTCGAGAACGACGAAATGACTATCGCAAGGCAGTCCTCTATATCCTGGAAGCTGATCTTCGAGTCGCTTTTTTGATACTTGTTATTCTGTTTAAGATAAGAATCTATCTGCGAGAGGAAAGCCGCTCTTGTGGCTTTCTCAGGCGAGCCGCCGTTCGCAAGATAACTTGAGTTGTGATAGAATTCCTTGAACTGCACCTTGTTGGAGAAGGTAACGACCACGTTGGTGACGAGCCTGTATGTGCCGAGGTCCTCACGGTCGCGGCATTTTGACTCGTTTTTCCAGCTCTGTATCCCGGTCAGGGCGTCGTTGCCGACGCGCTCGGCGATATAATCCTCTATGCCCTTTTCATAATAATACTCGTAGGTCTCAAAGCCCTTGCCGATCTGATCTTTGAGTATGAAGCGCACGCCCGCATTAACGACGGACTGATGGCGCAGCATATCCTGAAAATACTCGAGAGGTATATCAATATCTGTGAAAACTTCAAGATCGGGGCGCCATTTGATGCGGGTACCGGTATCCCTCTTGGAGTAAGGCTCCTTGACCATCTCACCGTCGGGCTTGCCCTTTTTGAAATTAAGCGTGTATTTGAATCCGCCGGTGTGTATCTCGGCCTCCATGTATTCGGAGGCATACTGCGTGGCGCACAGACCGAGGCCGTTTGTGCCGAGTGAGAATTCATAGCTGCCGCCCGAGCTGTTGTCATACTTGCCGCTGGCATAAAGCTCGCAAAAAACAAGCTCCCAATTGTAACGCTTCTCTGTATTGTTATAATCGACGGGCAATCCCCTGCCGAAATCCTGCACCTCGACGGATTTATCGGCGAAGCGGGTAACGACTATCTTGTCACCGTAGCCCTCCCTCGCCTCGTCGACGGAGTTCGAGACTATCTCAAACACGGCATGCTCACAGCCGTCAACGCCGTCCGAGCCGAAAATAACGGCGGGCTTTTGGCGAACTCGCTGCTCCTCCTTGAGGGCGACTATGCTGTCATTGTTGTACTGAGGCTTTTTAGCCATTGGTCATCCTCCAAAACTCGAATTTTTACCGATATCATTATACCACATCTTGACGCAATGTCAAGAAAAACACAATTTGTAGCCTTTTTTCGACAAAAAGAGCCACCGCAAACGCGGCAGCCCGTATAAACCATAACCCAAATCAAAAGACAATCTTTTTTCTTTTGCCGTTTTTATCGACGGGATATTCCTTGACCCTGATAACATAATCGAGATTGATAACCTCCTCGATGCCGGAGGCCTTGACGGTTATCCAATTCTCATTCAGCGAAGTGATAACGCCATTGATACTTGTGCCGCTCGACGCCGAAATATACACAATACAGTCCTTACCGACAAATCCGGAAATAAGCTCGTTCATTCTGATCCTTCTCCTTTTCTTTTTCTTCATTATCACCCTGCGGATAGTTGCGCTTCGCTCAAAAGAAAGCCACAGAAGCAATAAAAGAGCGATAAAAACCGTGAAATATGAAGGCCCCATACCTCAGCCGTCCTTTCTCTGCATACGCAGACACGCGCCCGCGGGCACATCGGCAGAACAGGCAAACGAGAGCTTCATCATCGGGTGCGGTGCGTTCTCAATAGCTTCGCCGTCCTCATTTCTGAGGTCGCTGACCGTCACTTTGACAGGCTCAACGCCTTTTATCATTATTTCAAGCTCGTCGCCCTCAAAAAAGCGGTTGCGCTGAGAGGCATATAGCCTGCCGCCCTCGCATCTCTCGGCAACGGCGGCAACATCCCACTCGCGCACATAACCGCCGCCGTAATATATGCTTGCGTCGTCAGACGGCGAGTCGAAATAGAAGCCTGTGCAATACTGCCTGTTGCTCATCTTGCGGGGCTCGTCAAGTATCCACTGCGCGGGCTTATAATCACGCGAAAAGCCCGACGCGAAATAGCCGTCGAGGGCGCAGCGATAGGCATTGACGACCGAAGCGGTGTAATAAGCCGATTTTGCTCTGCCCTCTATCTTGAAGCTGTCGATGCCCGCCTCGGCAAGCTCGGGGATATGCTCGATAAGGCACATATCCTTTGAATTCATTATGTAAGTGCCGTTCGCATCCTGCTCAACAGGGAAGAATTCGCCGGGGCGTTTCTCCTCCTGAAGCGAATATTTCCAGCGACAGGGCTGAGCGCAGTCCCCTCTGTTGGAATCCCTGCCCGTCAGATAATTTGACAGTAGACAGCGGCCTGAGAAGGACACGCACATCGCCCCGTGGACGAAGCACTCAATTTCAAGTTCTTTGGGCGTTTTGGCGCGCAGCTCCGCTATCTCGGCGAGTGAAAGCTCTCTCGCCGTGACAATGCGGTTTGCGCCGAGCTCATAGAATGCGTTCGCGGCGGCGTAATTTGTGATACCCGCCTGTGTGGAGATATGGATATCCACATCGGGGGCGTATTTTTTAGCGAGCTTCAGAACGCCGATATCGGTGATGATGAAAGCGTCAACTCCGCTCTCGGCGGCATACTCAATAAATGACGGAAGCTCGGCGAGCTCGTTATTGCGCGGCACGGTGTTGCAGGTCAGATAGACCTTTACGCCCTTTGAATGGGCGTAATCGCAGGCATTCCTCAGCTCGTCGCCGCCGAAGCTCGCAGCCGCAGTCCTCATGCCGAAGCGGTCGGAGCCGAGATAAACCGCATCGGCTCCGTATTCGACGGCAGCGGCAAGCCTCTCCGCGTCGCCGGCGGGGGCAAGCAGCTCCGGTCTGTTCATTGAAAGCATATGATCCTCCGATAATCAGTTACTGTTAGCTCGGAGCACCTTATTGCCGTTCTCATCGTGCTCAAGCTGAGTCTTTGCCATATAGATCTTGCCGTATTTATCGTGGCGGAAAAAGTAATAGTCGGTATCATCCGGGAAGAGCGCCGCTTTGATGGCATCGTCGCCGGGATTGCATATCGGCCCCGGAGGCAGACCCTGGGAATAGTAAGTGTTATAAGGCATCTCATAATTCACGGAGGCCGGGTCGTTGGGGGCGATATAAGTCTTGATATAATTCTCTGTCGAGTCGCAGCCGAGGGTCGGCCATGAAACGGCGTGATTGAGCCTGTTGTGAATAACGGAGGATATTTGACCCATCTGCTCGGTATTGGCGGCCTCACGCTGGATTATCGAGGCTATTATCATTATCTCATCGCGCGTATAGCCGAGCTTATCCGCCTGCGCCTGATATTCGTCGGTCCAGCGCTTATCGGATTCGCTGAGGAACTTCCTTATAACGCTGTTCGGGTCGCTGTTCTCATAGAATTCATAGGTCTCGGGGTAGAAATAACCCTCGAGAGCAAAGGTCCTGCTTGAATTCTGCGGGATCTTTGACACAAAATCATATTCAAAGGTCGTGCCCTTGAGCGAAGCTATGAGCTTGTCCTTGGAGCAAACGCCGAATTTATCAAGGCGGTCAAACATCTGATAAATAGTCCAGCCCTCGGGGAATATCAGAGTCACCGTCTCATCGGTCTTCTGTATCTCCTTAAACTCGGTCAGATAGCCCTCAAGCCCCATATTCTTTTGAACATAATAAACGCCGCTCAGGTATACGGGCGCAGCGACGGGCTTCTTTTTGTTGATATTCTTGAAGGTGTCGACGAGCTTATAGAACATCTTGCAGAACAGCTTCTGCTTAACAAGCCCTTCATCGGCAAGAATATCAATTATTTCGTTGGTCGTTGCGTCATTCGGTATAGTTACAACGACATCCTCGTCACTCCTCGTTATTGCGAGCACGTCGTTTATACATGAGAGCGCAATGAGTGAGAGTACGGTGGTGCATATCAGCACGGCGGCGCAAAAGACGGCGAAAGCGGAGTCAAACGCCTTCTTGACGGTCTTTTTGACGCTCTGAACCGGTCGCTGCTGCTGAGCGGGCTGATGGGGCTTGACGGGCTTGCGGTTGGAGAAATATACCTCGCCGTTATACCTCGGGCGCTGATCGTCGGCATCGAAATCCTCAATGCTGTCCTCGTCAATATGCACCTCAAATTTTTTCTTTTGCGGCACGGGATCGGGAGTAAGATTATCAAGCTCCGATGGGTCAAGCAAGCCATCGTCATCGTCAATAATATGCACCTCAAAGGGTTGCTTGCGGCCTTTATCGTCGTTATTCATTCTGATATGCCTCCTTATGGAAAGTATATAAATCTGCGTTCTGTAAGCGCAAAGTGAATTCTGATATCATGGGGATCTGTCGGCAGGTAGTCATAAATGCAGCGTTCACGGCAGATAGCAAGAGCCGTAACCTCATGGGCGGCAAGGAATCTGTCATAATAACCGCCGCCGTAGCCGAGCCTGTTGCCCTGTCGGTCAAGGCCGAGTGCGGGCACGACGCATAATGCGCCATCAAAGTTCTCAAACGGCTTCTTTCCGTCAGTCGCGACGGTCGGAATACCGAATTTTCCCGGGGAAAGAGAATCGAGAGAGTTTATCTGATAAAACAGCATTTCGCCGCTGTCGCAATTCGGCACCGCAACGGTCTTGCCGTCACGAAGCGCCGCATTAATGAAATCGCGGGTATCCGGTTCGCTGCCGACCGAAACATAGGTCAGAATTGAACGGGCGTTTGAATAAAGCTCGCAATTCAGCAGCGTCGCCGTCATGCGCCTGTCAAGCTCAAGCCGCTCCACTGCCGAAATGCCGTCTCTGATCGAGCGGCAAAGCCGACGGGCGGCAGATTTATCCGTCA
>UMJX01047720.1_pt1 | contig 11268 bp, 10 predicted proteins | sample 1966131 | NCBI WGS metagenome assembly UMJX01 (sample SAMEA4836162, study PRJEB28245) | human gut metagenome | biome: gut microbiome; material: fecal sample | place: Denmark | collected 2008 | reverse complement strand
CACTCCCCCGAGCAAAAGACGGAAAGCGCCAAAAGGGTCAAGGATTCGATGTCCTTGACCCTTTTCCAATCCCTCTGAGCGCAACAAGTTGCACCCACCGTCTCCCCCCCTGTCGTGTCGGTTGGTGCTTCTGCACTAAAGTGCAGAGGTCTCCACCGGAGACCCGCACCCTTTGCAAGGGAGGCAAATAGGTTTATTTATTTTATTCGGCGCGGTTTAGCCGCTTTATCGACAGTCTTTTTTATAACTTATTTTCTTCCTCATATTCCTTTGAGTATTCAACGTTTTGCGTGTCGGGGATAGGTACTCCCATTTCCGTTTTTCTGTCAGGTTGAACGGTTGGATTTGTTATGGAAGTTAAATATTTATTCGTCAAATCCGTATCTTTGCTTAATTGATATTTTTTCTTGTATTTTTCACCTTTCATAAACTCACCTCTAAGGCTATTGTTTACAAAAGTTCGCTGATTATTAAATTAGAAACAAGCATTCCCTCGCTTGTAAGCGCAATTTTGTTTTCGCTTTCTTTCATAAGCCCCATTTTTACAAAGCGTGAAAAGTCTTTTTTTATAAGCGATTTATCAATTCCGCAATTTAGCCTTAAGCCGAGCATAATTCGTTCTTCCTCAATATCAACCTCTCCTTCACCTTTAAGCGACCAATCGGTATCATAATAAAATCTTTTGCCGTGCCAAAGGGAGTGTGCGCTTTTGCCTAAGCCTAAATAATCGTCTAAAATCCAATATTTTGTATTGTGTTTACTTTCAAACGACGGCTTGGAAAAATTGCTTATTTCATATTGATTAAAGCCGAGAGCTTCAAGGGATTTTATTGTTTTTAAATACATTTCGCAAACTGTGTCCTCGTCGGGAAGTGCGAGCCTGTCCTTTAGGTCAAAAAATCTTGTGCCTTTTTCAATTTTAAGCATATATGCGCTTATGTGGGTAACGTTCATTTTGTCGATAAATTCAAAAGTTTCATCAAGAGAGGAGAGAGTTTGCTTGGGAGTGCCGAGCATAACGTCAAGGCTTATGTTACTTATTCCTGCTTTTTTAGCATCATTAACAGCCTTTGCAACTTCCGTTTGCCCTGCGCTTCTTCCAAGTGCAAAGCGTTCTTCGTTTCTTGCGCTTTGCATACCTATGCTCACTCTGTTTATTCCGCATTTTGCATAGGCGTAAAAATCTTTTTCAAGGTTTTTTGACGGGTTACATTCAATCGTTATTTCGGAATTTTTATCTATATCAAAACGATTTTTTGCAGATGTCAAAATTTTGGCGATTAATTCACTTTCTAAAATCGACGGAGTACCGCCGCCGAAATAAGCCGTGTCAAATTCGCCTGAATAATCAGCCATTGTTTTGATTAATTCGTCGGCGTATTTTTCGCTGAGCGCCTTGTCATATTTTACGCTGTAAAAATCGCAATAAGGACATTTCAATTTGCAAAAAGGGATATGAATATATAAACCTGCTTTGTTGTTCATCTAATCACCTAAAAAATATGGGCAAGCACTGCTCGCCCATAAAATATTTTTGTATAAAATTTATTCGTCTGCCTCTGTTGAAAGAAGAACACGGTCGTTGTCAAATTCTTCTCCGCCGGAGGTAACCTTAAATTTTGCAAGAAGGTCAGCGGTAGTAAGATTTTTCTTTTCCTCGCCCGATACGTCATAAATAATTTTGCCCTCGTTCATCATAATAAGACGATTGCCTATATTTATAGCGTCCTTCATATTGTGAGTAATCATAATTGTTGTAAGATTATCCCTTGCAACAATTTTTTCCGTAAGGTCAAGCACCTTTTTAGCTGTCTTAGGGTCAAGTGCTGCCGTGTGTTCATCAAGGAGCAAAATTTTAGGCTTTTTAAGGGTTGCCATAAGAAGCGTAACAGCCTGCCTTTGACCGCCCGAAAGAAGTCCTACTTTAGATGTAAGCCTTGTTTCAAGTCCTAAATCAAGGCTTTTAAGAACTTCAACATATTCTTCTTTTTCTTTTTTTGTAACGCCAAATGCCAAGCCTCTGTGATTGCCTCTTCTCTTTGCAAGAGCAAGATTTTCAAGAATTTGCATATCGGCGGCTGTACCGTTCATAGGGTCTTGGAAAACTCTGCCGATATATTTAGCTCTTTTATGCTCAGGAAGCTTTGTAACGTCAATGCCGTCAACCGTAATAGTTCCGCAATCAACGGGGTAAACACCTGCAATCATATTAAGCATAGTTGATTTGCCTGCGCCGTTACCTCCGATAACCGTTACGAAATCGCCTTCGTTGAGAACTAAATCAATGCCACGAAGAGCCTTTTTTTCATTAATTGTGTTAGGATTAAACGTTTTATAAACATTTTTAATTTCAAGCATTATTTGTTGCCCTCCTTTATCTTGATATGCTTTTGAGCATATTGCCCTTTAAGATAAGGAATACCGAGGAATACGGCAACAATAGCAGCGGTAAGAAGCTTGAGGTCATCGGTATTAAGACCGAGGCTGATAACAAACTGCATTACTACATAGTAAATAATTCCGCCGAATGCAACTGCAAGAAGCCTGAGCGCAAAGTTTTTAAATATTTTGCCAAAGATAACCTCGCCTATAATAACTGCGGCAAGACCGATAACGATAGCGCCTCTGCCCATATTGACGTCTGCGAAGCCCTGATATTGCGAAAGAAGCCCGCCTGCAAGAGCAACAAGACCGTTTGAAAGTACAAGCGCAACAATTTTTGTTAAATTAATATTGATACCGTTTGCACGAGCCATATTTTGGTTACAGCCGGTAGCACGGATTGAATGACCAAGCTCGGTATCAAAAAACCAATAAAGAATTGCGATAATGGCAACAACAAAGATTGCTACTATAATAATAGCCTTCGTAATATCGGTCATACTTGCAAGCACGTGATATTTATAAATTGAAAGCGCCTGATTTGATTTGCCGAGTATTCTTAAATTTATTGAATAAAGTGCAAGCTGAGTTAAAATACCTGCAAGAATAGGCGGTATGCCGAGTAGGGTGTTAAGCACGCCTGTAACAAGACCTGCCATACAGCCTGCAAGAAAAGCAAACAAAAGCGCAACCCAAACATTCATTCCGTTCATCATTGATATAACTAAAACCGCACCGCCTGTTGCAAGCGTGCCGTCGACAGTTAGGTCGGCAAAATCAAGCACTCTAAAAGTGATGTAAACGCCGATTGCCATTATGCCCCAAATAAGACCGAGTCCTACTGCACCGGGAATGGCACTGATAAAAGCTCCCATAATTTTATATACCTTTCAATTAAAAGTAATTTAAAGAGCAACAAGTAGAAACTCATTGCTCTTTATTAATTTGACACTATTATACTTTAAACCGTTAAATTAGTCAATAGGCTGTTAGTTATTTTGCGTTGCTGAAATTATATGCTTCGTAATTATCCGGAACGTTAGCCTTGAATGCCTTTGCCTGATCCTCGTTGTAGTAGTATGTAAGCTCGTCTGACTGCTGAACGTTCATTGTTGCAGGGTCTGTACCCTTTGTAAGAATTTCATATGCCATTGCGCCGGCTTTTTGACCGAGGTTGTAGAATGAAATTGAAAGAGTTGCAACTGCGTTTGTTGATTTGAAGATACCTTCCTCACCTGCAATGATAGGTGTTTTTGCAGCCTTGCATGCTGCGTCAATTACACTGCCGTTATCAGCTGCCGTGTTATCTGTAGGAACGTAAATAACGTCTGATTCGCTTGCAGCTTTTTTAGCAACTGTTGCAATGTCGTTTGAGTCTGCAAATGAATAGAATGTGCAGCTGACACCTTTCTCTTCAAGTGCTTTTTTAACACCGTCAACCTGATACTGCGAGTTAGCCTCTGCTGAACAGTAGAGTGCGCCTACCTTCTTTGTGTTAGGGAAAAGGTCAAGAATCATCTGTGCCTGGTCTGCAAGAGGAGCAAGGTCAGATGTACCCGTAATGTTAATTCCTGTCGGGTCTGTAGGATTCATTTTAATGTCAAGCGCTGTTCCGTAATCGGTTACGGCTGTTCCGACTACAGGAGTTTTGCTTGCAGCTGTTGCTGTAGCGGCAGCCTGAAGCGCCGGTGTTGCGTTTGCTAAAATAAGGTCGTAATTTGATGATACAAATTTATTTACGATTGTAGCGCAGTTTGCAGAATCGTTGGATGCGTTTTGATAGTCAAAGTTGATTGTCTTTCCGTCAGCCTTTGCAAGCTCGCTGAGCTTATCCTTAAATCCTTTTGTTGCGCTGTCAAGTGCGGTATGCTGTGTAAGCTGGCAAATACCTACATTATATGTATTTTTATTTGTTGTATCGCTTTTTCCTGAATTTGATGAGCAACCTGCAAATACACTGCCGACCATGAGTGCCGAAAGTGCTACAGCCGCAATTTTTTTAACTGTCTTGTTCATAAAATATTTTTCCTCTCTGATTCGAAATACTTTAGCACCTAAAAGTGTTAAAGTTTATGTTGATAGTTTAGCACCTAAAAGCGCTAAAGTCAATAGGGAGAATGTTTTTTGTTCAAGTGTAACAAAAAAGAGGCAGCATTTTAGTGCATAGTGCATAGTTGCCTTTTAAAATAAAAAAGCAGCATCAAATTTTGATACTGCTTTTGGCATCCCGGAAGGGAGTCGAACCCCTGACCTTTCGCTTAGGAGCGACCTCGAAACTCAGTTGGGGGAGTCACTTTCTATACCCGATAATCCAGTATTTTCAAGTTTTTTTCGCACTTTGAGTGTTAAACTGTGTTACGAAATTACTGCTAATTTTACGCCGTTTTCGACCGTTTCATTAGATGGAAATTAGCAAGGGAGTTCGGATTTAGGGAAACGGTTATATTCCCACAAGATGCCTTTGTTTAATCGCTTGTACCTCGGTCTGTTACCGAGTTTTATTTATTTTACTCACTTCGCTAAATTGGAATTTGACGGTATTACAACAACTTTATCTCATTGGCAATCATAGCCACGGTTTTGGCGTTGGTATCAATTTTAATGGTATTGAGTGCTTGATACATCGGTATTCTTGCTATGCTTCGCTCAATTATATCTTCAGAACGGATACCTCTTTCTACATCCATTGTCAATCTTTCACACAGAGTCTTTTCATCCGCTACAAGCGAGACGCATTTCACCTTACAGTTCTGTATATCCAGCTTCTCAAGTATGGAATTGATAATACTCTGCTCGTGCATCACCCAACAAAAAATGATATTCTCGTATGCGGAACACTTCAGAAAATTATTGAGTAAATAACAAATATTATTTGTAACCATTGCTTTTGTTTCATCGGTTACTTGGAATGGACTTGCATCCCAGCACCAATCTCCGTCAAGAAATACGCTATTCGGCAAATCCTGTTTGAGCTGTTGACACACAGTTGTTTTTCCAATTCCCATGGTGCCACCGACCATATATAAAGTTTTCATCATTTGCACCTACAAATTCTTATTTAGCTAACTGATTATACCACATAAATATGAAAAATTCTACACATTAAAGCGAAAAGAAAACGGCAAGACCATTTTGTGATCTTGCCGTTGTGCTTCAACTTGTAGTTAATACTTGAATGTCGCAAGTTATGGAAAACTACGGGCAATAGGTCGCTGTCTTTGATTAGTTTCTGCAATGCACGGGTGATGATTTGGCTCTCCATCGGTCTGCCATGTGCATTACAGAATACGAGGTTAAAATCTTGGAACTCGTCACCGAACAGTTCCTTGTATTCCTGAATTTCCTAATAACGTTCTTTGAGCATTTCTGCCACCGTCTTAGGTAGGAATAGCTTTTACATCGTGTAGCCAGTCTCTTTTTGTGTTTAGGTATATTTTATTTTGAGTTTTCTTTTTTTGGCTGTTATTATCTTGCAAAGAATATCGTCAACCCTGTCGGTGTATCTGCCTTGTCTGTTAGCAGAGGCCGAATTTGCTGATGAAAATTTGTGATTTTCTCGTTTCTTTTGTTTCTTTGCAAAAATAAAAAAAGCAGCATCAAATTTTGATACTGCTTTTTGGCGTCCCGGAAGGGAGATATTATTTTACCGAAACATTCAACTTACGCAAATCCGTAGAAACAAGCTTGATTTCAGGCTCAAATTTTACATTACCCTTATTATTTACAACAACATCAACATTTTCGTTATCGCAATTCACATCAAACTCTAATTTTACGCAGTTGTTTTTTAAGTATTCAAAGGACTCGCCGTCATCATTAAAATAATGGGCTGTAAATTTGCCGTTTTTAACAGGATAAACGGTAAAAACGACTTTTTCTGCGGATTTGTATGAGCACTCGCCCTCATCAACGGGAAAAACAGAGCCGCAACGAATAAAATAAGGCACAGGCTTATCTGACGGCAAATCGACCTTTACCGTGCTTGCGCCGCACAAGCCGCTTTCATAGCTCCACGGCATGGTAGCAGAGCCGTCGCCGTTCCAAGAATGAATTGTAAAGCGTGGCTCAAAAACGCCGTGCTGCATCCATCTTAAAAGCAATTCTTCGCAAGGCATTTCACCTGAAAAGCCTCCCAAATCGTGACCGTAAAAATAAAAGCCTGAAAGGGACATTGTCATTCCCACATAATGGCAAAAACGCAAATCGTGAAACGAAGTAAAATTATCGCCGGACCAGGTTTGCGCCAAGCGTCTTACACCGCTGTTTCCGCTTCTCGTAGATAAAAACGGACGCTTTTCGGGATATTTTTTCATTTGCGCCTTGTACGAAGATAATACCATTAAATAAGTTAATATCGGACGAATTCTGCACGCAGAAACTTTTTCGCCAAAGCCTGCGGCAACAGCGTCGGTTGCCTTAATATCAAACTCGTTATTATCATTCCATGTAGCATCAATTCCGAAATCAAGCAGCTTTTCGGTTACCTGACTGCCCCAAAAATCGAAGGCGTCGGAATTTGTAAAGTCCAAATAACTGCCCACACCGTCCCAAAACTGCGTTACATAGGGTGTTCCATCTGCATTTTTAACAAAAAATCCTTTTTCCGCCAACTCATCATACATTGGATGCGAGGTCAAAAAAGCAGGCTTGATATTCGGAATTAAATGTATTCCTGCATTATTGTAATCGGCAACGAATTTTTCAGGATTGGGGAATTTATCGTAATTCCAATTAAAAACGCAACGCAAATTCCCTATTGAAGTATATCCCGATGAAAGATAAAATCCGCCGCAGCTCAAATCAAGGTCTTTAATTTTATCCAAAAAGCCCTGCATCTGATTTTGTGCGTCAGGCGCATCGGTATATGCCATTGTACTGCCGCAATAATCGAAGCTCCACTTAGGCGGAAAAGCCTGCTTGCCGCACAAGCGAGCATATTGCTGTAAAACAGAAAGCTTGCTTCCGAAAAAAACATAATAAACCAAGCAATCGTCATCCGTCTTAAAATACTTGAAATGGCAGTAATAATTATTGATTTCCCTGCCCAAATCAACAAAAGAGGTGTCTGTTGTATCGTAATAAATACCGTAGTCACCAACAGAATTTTCGCAAATATAAAACGGAACGTGCTTGTACAGAGGATCTGTTTTTTCTGCGTCAAAGCCCATACTGTCCGCCGTTTCAACACGGTAAACCTGACCTGCTTTATTTATCAGGCCGCTTTTGTCGCCAAGTCCGAAAATATGCTCGTCATCTTCTCTGGTAATATAATGATAAGACCCGTTGCCGAATTCGCCTTCAAAATTATAGGCGAGTGGCGCTCTGTCTGCGAACAAAAGCTCTGACTCTTTACAGTAAGACAAAATAAAATTATTCAAATCGAGGTCAACGGTAACGCCGCAATCAAGAACAAATTTTTCTTTATTTTCAAATTTTTCAACAATAGGCGCAACACAGTCAAATCCGTCCACGGATAATCTGCTTCTGCCGAGAGAGGATAGGTTATTATTCGGATTTACGGTAAAGGTCGGCAGCATTTCGGCGTTATCGTTAAAAACAGCCACACGCAAAGCACTGCCGCTTATGAAATCAATGTTGATATTAACGTTATCGCACTTATATTCACGGTGCGTTTCGTTTTCGTTTGTAAGCTTAAAAATATGATTAAATCTCATTATATTGATGCTCCGCCGATAAATGTATTTTTCAAAAGTTGTGGGATGTTCCAATGTGCCGGCCTTGTGTTTTCACAAAAAGTCATAACCTTAGCCGTGCCGGGCTTCCACACCGGTATTTCATTGCAATTGGGATTTCCGTTTTTTGCAAAAGCAATAAAGGATTTTGCAAGCTGATTTGAAATTTTATAATCAACAGCCTCAAAAGGCCGCCAATTTTTATCAAGAGTTGAAAAAGCATAAAGCAAATCGCTTGAATGCCAAGCACCCTTTTCATCGCCCGGCAAGCTGCGTGCAAAATAATAAATATAGCAATCGCTGTTTTTATCACAAGAAACCCATTTTTTATCGATAGCCTGCAAAACGGCAGGCACCATATCATTTTTTGTAATACCTATAATTTTAGGCATTTGAGGAATTGTCCTGTTGTTAAAATTTGACTGTGTAATTATTTTTCCGTCGCAAACCGGCAGGGTGTAAAGCATACTTTTGAGCTTATCCTCCTTGCACGCCTTATCCCAAGCACGATAAAGCACCTCTTTATCCGCTTTTTTCAACTCGGCTATACTTTTAACTCCTGCATTTTCAATAATATTATCCCAAAAAGCTCTTGTTTTTTCAGGGGTCAGGGGTTTTGCGAGGAAACGCTGTAAACCGCCGCCGCTCATCATTATCGCTGCGGAAAACCAACCTTTGCAAAGCGGATTTGAAAGATGAATGTCAACGCTCATAGCCCCTGCGCTTTGACCTGAAAGCACAATATTATTCGGGTTTCCGCCGAAAGCTTCAATATTTTCCCTAACCCATTTAATTGCGGCATATTGGTCAAAAAGTCCGAAATTACCGCAAACTCCGTTTTCATCGGTTAAATCAGGGTGTGAGCAAAAGCCGAAGGCATTAAGCCTGTAATTCATCGCAACGAAAATCACGCCGTTTTTTGCAAAATTTTCGCCGTTGATATGCGCCTCGTTTGAGCTTCCGCCTGTAAAGCTGCCGCCGTGAATAAAAATTAAAACAGGACAGTTTTTAGCCTCTTTAGGCACATATATATTCAAAAATTGGCAATCCTCGCTGTATGTAAACGCTAAACCGTCTCTGAATTCATAATGATAAAACGGGTTAACTGTTGCATCATCATCAAACCCACGGTGCTGATATGAGCATTCCTTAAAGCAAGTTGCATCAAAAACACCCTGCCACTTTTCAATCACCTGAGGATATTCCCAACGCTTGGCATTTGCGTACTTTATGCCCCTGAATTCAAGGCAGTTTTCGCCGTCTATGCCTTGAATTTTTCCGCATTTTGTTTGCAATTCGACTGTTTTCATAAAATTATGCCCCTAAGTATATCAATCGTTTTTATTGCCGTAAAGCTGCTTGTGTAAATTCTCGATTTCAGATTTGCCCAGCTTGTAGCAAAAAGTCGTCAAAATAAACATAAGCAAAAGAATAACCGACGGTACTATTGTTGCCGCATCAAACATTTTCGTTAAAACCTGCTGTGATTGTACGGCTTGCGTGCCTTTGTAGCCGATAGCCCCAAGCACTGCCGGAACGCCTGCACCTGCGGCTGTTTGACCTAATTTGCGTACAAAAGAATAAATACTGTAGGTTGTACCCTCTTCACGTCTGCCTGATAAAAGCTCCTGATAATCCGTAACATCCATAACAAGCGCCCAAACCTCAAGCACAAGGAAGGTTTGACCTGCACCCGAAAGGAACACGAGTACGAGGAAAACATAAGGATTGTGAGCAAACGGGGTAAAACGCAAAAGGAACATCAATGCGCTGATGACAAAGGCAAAGCCCAAGCCTGCGCCGCAAATTTCCTTTTTGCCGAATTTTCTGATAAGCTTACCCATAAACGGTAAAAACAACGCCATAGGCAAATAGGTGCATATGGTAACAATGCTGTAAAGACCCGGCTTCTCAAAGTAATTTTTGAAAAGATAATTATAAAACGTTTGTGTGTACATTTGAAAACAGATAAGAAACATAGATATAAAGCAAAGCACAACAAACGGCTTGTTTTTAGCAAGGACTTTGATGGTTTTCAGCAAATTATAATCGCTTGTTTTTTGAGTCGGCGGAAGCTGAATTCGCTCTTTTGTCAATCTAAAGTGGATAATAAAAAGAACGATCGTTAAAACCGAAATTGCACCTACGCACAATGAAAGCTTGTTCCCGTCAAGCACCTTTGACGAACTGCCGTCGGCATTGATTACAGTCGTGAAAACAACAAGCGGCATAAGAATTTGCGCCGGCAAGCCGCCGATTCCCGCACCGACAGAGCGCCACATTGAAAGAGATGAGCGTTCAACCTCGTCATCAGTAATGGCACTTGCCAATGAGCCGTAAGGGATATTGACGCCGGTATACATCATTCCGTAGAAAATATATGTTATGTAAGCATAGATTAAGTATTGACTGTTTGACAATCCGGGGATTTTAAAAAACATCAAAAACGCACCCACGGCAAGCGGAAAAGAAGCCCCTAAAATATAGGGTCTGAATCTGCCGTGCTTTGTCGGCTTTCTTGAGTCTATAAACGAACCCCACATAGGGTCATTTACAGCGTCCCAAATTCTGGCAACAAGCATTAAGATTGTTATGCTTGCGGCTGAAATGCCCAAAATATCGGTATAAAACATTGTTAAATACGAAGAAACAAGACTAAACGAGAGTATTCCGCCCATATCGCCCAAAGCATAACCAAACTTATCCTTAAATTTAATTCCGTGCGTTTCCATGAACAGCCCACTTGACCAAATTGTTAAAATTAGACAATAATATTATACATCGCTCGCTTTTATTGTCAATAATTACAAATAAATTTGTTGACCGATTATGAAAATTTGTGATTTTTCCGTTCTTGCTGTTCCTTCGTAAAAAAGAAAAAACGCCGGAAGCCCTTGATTTTACTGGGTTTTCCGAAATTTTAGTGTTAATAATTTCTCTTATGAAATCTGCTGATTTTACGCCGTTTTTTCCCTTCATTTTAGCAAGGTATTAGCAAATGCAAAGATTTTTGGGGGACATCATTCAGTTAATCTGATACTCGTTGCGAGTGCTAAATCGCCGTAGCACTTTTTCGTTATTTTCGAGTATCTTATCAAATTCGTGTTTTTATTAGTTTCGTTGCAAGCGTGATACCCAAGCCATCTGTATTCTGCCAGCCGAGGCAAGTAGTTAAGTCGCCCTGTGGGTCTGC
>UMJX01018331.1_pt1 | contig 11297 bp, 9 predicted proteins | sample 1966131 | NCBI WGS metagenome assembly UMJX01 (sample SAMEA4836162, study PRJEB28245) | human gut metagenome | biome: gut microbiome; material: fecal sample | place: Denmark | collected 2008 | reverse complement strand
AAAGCTCTTTCATCCATGTATATCACCTAAGATATATTATGAAACTTATGGTAATAAGTGATATTTTTGTTTAATGATGTCTGCATAACTTTAAATTTACAACACTTATTAATTAAAAAAGATAAAACACTAAATTAATAGTGTTTTACCATCTACTACAAGTTAAATTATATTTAGAACACAAAGTTTCATTAAGTATAGTAGCTTCACTTTCATCATACATATCCCCACACATACCAAATGTTGTGAAAACCGAAGTATCCTTTTGTATATTATCAATTATTGGATATTTCTCAAATTCATCTGATAATTTATCTATTGAATGGTCAACAACAATCAAACGATTAAAATTATAAGAATATTTCCCACTTGAAGCATCAATTCTATATTCAAAATTAGCAATATTTCTATATTTTCCATTCTTTATATTTTCTAATTTAGTTGTTATATCTTTAACCTTAGCATTATCAACCACTAAACTTGGAAGTAAATTATTAAAAATTGTTACTTTAATCACTTTATCAGTATCATATTCATAATCATCAGAAACTAAAGCCAATGTATTTCCAGTTAAATAATCTTTAAATACATCTTTATAATTAGAAGCAATATAAGAACTTCCACAAAGAGAATTAACAGCATACCATTCTACAACTAAGATATTATCATTTAAATTTATTTTATCTATTGTTGAAGATATAATTTTAGTAGTACTAACATTCATGTTCACTTTCGGATTTAATACTTCATATTTAACACCATCAACTTTATTTGTAACTATAATACTATCTTCAACTATTGAAGTTTCTTTCTTATATTTACTCATATCAACACCTAAAGAAATATTTGAAGCATCAATTTTATCAACCAAACTCTTTTTTCCTTCAACTTTTACATTTATAACAGAATCATTACCATAAAAATAAGGTTCTACTACTTTTATTTTACCATCTGAATATAAATTAATAGCTTTTATTTTTGGATTTTTAATATTTATTGTCTTTGTAATTACTTCTTCACTTACATTTGTATCTTCTTTATTAGGTTCTTTAATAGGTTCTTCTTTACTAACCTTTTCCCATTTTGCTTTTAAAATAATATCACTAGTTACTAATGTATTTTCATCATATTTTTTACCATCAACTTGCCATTCAACAAATTTATAACCATCTTTCTTAGGAATTACAATATTACCTAAAATAGTATTTTCTTTAACTAATCTATCATCTATATTACTACCACCATTTGTATCAAATTTAACAGTGAATACTTTACTTTCTTTTTCTATATTTTCAATTATTTCTTCTTCCACTAGTTTTTCTTTAACATCAATAAAAATATTAAATTCATAATCATATCTAGAATTATTCTTTACTTCTTCTAAAACTTTATCATAAGATATTTTATCATAATCTGTTACTAAATCTATTGACTCAAAAGAAACATTATTATCCCTAGCAACATCACACAACATTATCAAAGTATCAATATATGTTTTACCTTTAAAATCTAAATCTTTATAAAATTCTTTTGCATCATCATTTATTAAAGTATAATCTAATACTTCATTACTTACTTCACTACAAATAGTTTTATTACCATTATCACCTTTACATTCATAATAACTTTCTTTAAAAACAAATTTTACCAAAGGATTTATACTAACATACATAGTATAATTTTGTTCTTTTAAAACTTTTTCCTTTTTATCACTAGTTTTATCTTTCTTAAACAAGAAAATTCCACCAACAATCAACAAAATAATAATTATTGATGTACATATAATTAAAATCTTTTTATTTTTCAAAAATTTTTCCACACAACTCGCACTCTCTTTCATAATTATAGTTTATCAAAATTCTCTTTAAAAGTATACATTTTTATAATTTTTTTTAATAAAGACGGATTAAAATCTACATGTTTTGTTTCAAACATAAAAATTAATCTAACAAGCTTTTTACAAACATGAAATAAAGCACTCTGTGACTTTTTCCTTCAGAACGTTGATTTTGTATATATGCAACGATTGAGAGAAAAGAAAAAAATAACCCAAGTTAGATTAAGTACAAAGGTTGGAGTATCACATCAAAGCATAGCTTGTTATGAAACTAATCAAAGAATTCCATCTTTACCAGTTGCATATAAAATAGCTAAAGCTTTAGATACTTCAATAAATGGTTTATTTAGTGATAATATAATTAATAAATATTTTGAATTAACGGAAGAAGACAAAGAAACTATTAATAGAATGATAGAAAGTCTTTATGAAAAGAAAAACAGTTAAATATCCGCCATTTTGACGGGTATCATTTTAATTCAGACAAAAATTGCGTTTTTTGGCGGAATAACAAAAATACATCAAAAAACACTAATAAAAAATTAGTGTCATAAAGAATTGCATCTCTTTTTCATATTTAGTATATTATACCGGTTAAATTGCTATCAAATATAATTACAACTTGTTATTTGCATTTATAATCTTTTTTTCATACATTTCATATGATTTATTCCATGAATCATACTTTTTATCACCTTTATGATTAGTTAAAATATTTAAATTATATAAATAATTTCCCATGTAATCCGTAATTTTTAGAGCACCATAATAATTTAAATGATCCCCGCCATCTCTCGAATCAAAATTCCAATCAATTCCTAATTCATCAACATTTAAATTTAAATCTAAATAAGCAATATTTTTAGAGTTAGCATATTTCATTACTTCATTATGTCTTTTATTATTCCAATTTAATGTACTTGGAACTGTATACAAAATAATTTTTATGTTATTATCTTTACATTTATCAACAATTTTATCTAAATAATACTTATTAATAGTACTAATACCAGTTTTTTTCTTATTATTTTTCATATAATCTCCGACATATTTCGGAGGAACAACTGAAGTATTATAATAAAAACCCTTCAATTCATCAGTCCAAGTATATTTTACTTTATCAGTAAAATCTCTACTGTTTAAATTTTTCCATCTATCATGATATTGCAGTATTGGCAAAATTTTTTGACTTTTTGTTGAAATTACATTATTAACGCTCATTCTTCTATAAATAGCATTTGCCTCAAGCAATACAACCTTAGGACTTTGATATTTCAACACTTTATTTAAATAATCATAAGTATCTACCAAATATTGTCTAGATACACCACCATTATACATTGTAAAACCATACTTATTCCAAATTGGTAAAGGAGAAATACTCGTAAAAGATTCACTATCACCAATAACTAAAACATCAATAGTATTTTTTTTCTCTCCAAAAATTCCATTAGATCTGGCTTCATGAATTCCATTACCTTTAACATTATTCTTAGGCATAAACCAGCCTGATATTCCTAAGAGAATTAAAAATAATATAAAGATAAAAATTATTGGTTTATAAATATTTTTTAAATTATTCATCTTATCTCCTTTAAAAATTCGCATATATTGGATCTACCGGAGCATATCCAAATCCATAAGCTCCAAAAATAATTATAATAAGTATTAAAGCATAATATAAAGTCCACCTAAAGCATATATTCATTTTTGCAACAGATTCTCTAATATTAATATCTTTTTCTTTTAAAATACTAGTTACTAAAATAATTATTAAAACAAAGCCAATTATTAAAAAGTCAGATCTATCACATCCTAGTTTAAATAAAGAACCATTCTTTATAGAGCTCAAACTAAAATCTGTAAATATTTTCTTAAACATTTCTAATCCTCCAGATAAAGTATTCGCCCTAAAGAATAACTCACCAAATATAACTAAAATAGTTGTTTTTAAAACTTGCATCATTACATATGGTTTACTTGACCTATTAACATGAATTTTACTACATATTTTTTGTATCAATGGCGTAAATACATTACCTAAAACTATTAAAACAAAATGATACATTCCAAAAAATACATAAGTCCAAGCAGCTCCATGCCACAACCCATTACTTATCCACACTAAAAATAAAGCTATGCTACCCGCTAAAAGTGGGCCATAATGATTACCTAAAACTTTTCTAGAAACAAGTGTTACTTTTTTCATTGGTTTACTTAATGAAACAGGATAAAATATATAATCTCTAAACCAAGTACCTAAAGTTATATGCCATCTTGTCCAAAAATCAGAAATATTTTTGCTAAAAAATGGTTGTTTGAAATTCTCAGGAAGTGTTATGCCAAACATCTCAGCACTACCAAGAACTATATCAATAGTGCCCGAAAAATCCATATAAAGTTGAACGGTATAGAAAATAGCTCCAATTAAGATAACTCCTCCATCTAAACTATTATATTCAAAAAATATTTTTTCAATAAATGGATTCAATCTATCTGCAACAACCATTTTTTTCATTAACCCCCAAAGAATTCTTTGAACACCAAAACTCAAATTCTTATAAGTTAATGATTTGCCTTCATATAACTTTTCTGCAGTATCGCTATATCTACATATTGGGCCTTCCATAATACAAGGAAAAAAAGCCATAAACAAAGCAAGTCTTCCTAAATTATCATCTGCATTTATCTTTCCTTTATAAACATCAAAAATATATGATAACCCTTGTAATGTATAAAAACTAATACCAATTGGTATACATATCTTAGGTATTTTAAATCTAAAATCTGTATTAAACAATGCTAATAAATTATTAATATTTTCACCAAAAAAGCCAGTATATTTTAGTATAACTAAAAGACCAATATGAATTAGCACCGCAAACAGTACTATCATATTTGTCTTCTTTTTATATGCCTCTTTAATCTCTTTTTTTTGTTCCTTAGAACATTTTTCTAATTCCTTATCTCTATTTTTATTAATTTTATCAATCCACAATCCAAAATGATGAATTGACAACGTTGAAAACAACAAATATACAATTAGTTTGCCACTTAAAGATAAGAAGAAAATATAGCTTGCTATCAATAAAACAAGCCACCTTTTCTTCTTAGCAGTTAGTGCATAAACCAGTAATGTAATTGGTAAAAAAACTGCCAAATATATTGCACTACAATATTGCATCTTAATCTTCTTCCTTTATTCTTTCAATTAAAGCCCATAAATTTTGAGCAGAATTAAAGTTATTAGGAATAATTTCAACTGTAGGTATAACAACATCAAATTCTTCTTCAATTTCAGCAACCAAAGATAAAATTGCAAGTGAATCTAAATAATGTCCATCTATTAAATTGGTACATGTATTATAATCAACTTCAGGATTTAAATCTTCTAATATTTCAATTAATTTATCCATTATATTTCACCCCCTTCATTAGGCATATTTAATTTATATGTATTAATATTTTCTCTAACTATCTTCATATTTCCCCCACTTACAAACAATACCTTCGGTAAATCACGACTTAAAAACAAACTAATTCCTTCAGTCATTGAATAAGCCCCAGTATTTTTGAATACAAATATATCTCCTAACTCTAAATTAGAAACTGGTAATTGTTTAACCACTAAATCATTTATTGTACATAAAGCCCCAACTAAATTCCAATTTTCTTTTTTATTTTCTCCTCTTTTAGGGATAATATCTAACACTGGTTTTTTCATTGCCATCATTTGACCATAATATACTAAATGATTCATACCACCATCTAAAACAGCAAAATTTCCTTCTTTATTTGTCTTTTTATCAACAACTTTTGTATAATAACTTCCACATGATGCTACAATACTTCTTCCAAGTTCCATAGTAATATGTCCTTGATACTTCATATTCTTTATTTTATCAGCTATTTCCATCAAATATGTTTTTTCATCAAAATCCTGTTCAGCTTCAAAATAAACAACTGGAAATCCAGGTCCAAACTCTAGTTCTTCCACAACAAAACCTAAATCGATTTTTAACTTTTCAACAAATTCATCAACATATTCCAATTCCTTAATTATTCTTTTTGATAATTTCTTTTGAGTACCAGAGAAATATTGAATACCCATTATATTTAAACACTCATATTTAGCTCTGTCTTCCAATATTTCAATTACTTCTTCTTCAGACATTCCAAATTGATTACCACTTGTAAGTCTTAAAATAATATTTATTACTTTTCTTTTTTCTTTAGTTAATTTATCTAAAAGAGCTATCTGATTTAATGATTCAATTGTAAATACTTCACCATTTTTTTGATTATTAATTATATTGTCCATACTTAATTCATCTTTATAAACGCCAGATATAACCATCTTACTATCAGTTATCCCCATTTTTTTGGCAATATTCCATTCTCCATAAGAACAAATTTCATATTTTTCTATTATCTCATCTATTTCTTTTACTACAAATGGATTAGCCTTCATAGCATAACATAAACAAACATTCTCAGGCATCATACTTTTTAGATAATCAATCCTTGCTTTTAATATATCAATATCAAATACATAAAATGGTGTACTTACTTCACTAATTATTTTCTTCTCCAATGATTTTTCCATTATATCAATTCCTCTAACTTTTTACGATCTATTTTACCATTCTTAGACAAAGGCATTTCTTCTACTTTAATAAATTTGCTTGGAATCATAAATATCGGTAACTCTTTTGATAATTTTTCATGTAATTCTTTTGGTTCCATATCCCCGATATAAAAAGCATATAATTTACTTTTTTCTTCTCTAAATATAGAACATACTCGTTCAACCCCTTCAAAAGAACCAATTGCTTTATCTATTTCTTCAAGTTCAATTCTATGTCCCATATACTTTATTTGAAAATCTTTTCTTCCTCCAAAATAAAGTTCATTATTTTGATAATATCCTAAATCTCCAGTTCTATAAATATATTCAATATACTTATCATTCAATGGGTTTCTTACAAATGCTTTTTCAGTTTGTTCTTTATTTTTATAATATCCCAAAGCCAAAGCAGTACCTCGAACACAAATTTCTCCTTTTTCAAGTTCATTATTTACCAATTCATTTTTATCATTCAATAAAAACACAGCTTCATTATTAAATGGGATTCCTATTGGTATTTTTTCATATTTCCTATTTCGATCAATTATGTGGTATGTACAATTACATGTAATTTCTGTTGGACCGTATAAATTAACAAACATAGCATCAGGTAAATGCTCCATCCATGAATTTAAATGTTTCATAGGCATTACTTCACCACTAAACATTATCCTTTTAACAGTTGTTGGAACTTTATAATCAAGTCCATGAAATGTTGTTATTAAACACAAAGCTGATACTGCCCATGTCATTGTTGTAATATTATTTTCTACTAAGAAATCAATCAATTTAGCTGGGTTTGAAAACAATTCTTTTGGCACAATTACAAGAGTTGCTCCAGTTTTTAATGCAGGATAAATATCCTTAACCGATACATCAAAATCAAATGGTGCTTGATTTGCAATAACATCTGTAGAATCAATTCCAAAAGTATCGACAAAATTGTCTACAAAATCTATAATTGAGCGATTACCAACGATAACCCCTTTAGGAACTCCCGTAGAACCGCTTGTAAAATTAGCATAAACTGGATCTAAATCAACTTTTTTTCGTCTTATATTCGAAAGTAGCTCTTCATCAATTTCTTCATTTATTAAATCCTCATATAAAATTATTTTTTTATCTGAAAAAAATTCTTTCGCAGCCTCTAAATGTTCATTATCAGTAATAATATAATCTACATCTAAAACTCCAATAATTTGTTCAAGTCTCATCTTAGGTAATCCAACATTTAATAAACTATAAAAGCCTCCAGCATACAAAGCTCCCATAAACACTTCTAAAGCCTTAATGCCTTTTTCCATATAAATCGGAACTGGATCATTATTTTTAACAAATTTCCCTAATCCACTACCTATTTTTTTGCTAAAAGTAAGTAGCTCTTGGTAAGTAATACTTCCATTTTCATCAATAATTAAATTATTTGTTTTTACATTTTCTAAATATTCTAATACACTTTTCATATCCAACCTCAAACTAATTATATAATACTTAAATAAATAAAATCTTAACTAAATCTTAATTTTTATTAAGAATTCTGTTTTTAAAGGTTTTTTTGGTTTTTTAACAAGTTCTATCTCACCATTATGAAGTTCAACCAAATTTTTAACTATTGAAAGACCTAATCCAGTACCATTACCACTAGTTCTTGCACTATTACTAGTAACAAAAGCTTCAAAGATATTATCTTTAATATTTGCATCTATACCAACACCATTATCACCAATAGAAATATACAAATTTTTATCTACCCACATTTTAAAATATATTTTCGTATCTTTTTTATTATATTTAATTGAATTATTTATTAAATTTTCATAAATTCTTCTAAAATTTTTCGTATCTATATCAATATTTAATTTATCTATTTTTATATCAACATCCAATTTCATACTATTAGATTCAATTTCATTATACTTTTCAGCTAAATAGTTCTTGCTATACATAACAATATCTACATTTTCAAGTGAAAGACCATATTCAGGATGATTTAAATGAGCATACATAAATAAAGAATCAATTGCATCTGTTGCTACTATAGATTTTTTATAAATGGTTTTTAAATATTGTTCTTTTTTATCATCTGGTACTAGATTATCTAAAAAAGCTTTTGAATATCCTTGTATAACTGTTAAAGGAGTTTTTAAATCATGAGACAAATTAGCGATAATCTTTTGTCTATCTTCATAAATTTTAATTTTGTCATTTTCTAGTTTTTTAGACTTTTCCATAAGATTTTCAAAACGACTTGCCACTTCTTCAAATTCTCGAGGTAATTTTTTATATCTTTCACAACTACCATTTTCTTCATATGAAGTCACAATATTTTTTAAAACATCTAAGCTTTCCTTCACTTTTTTATTAAAAAAGTAAGTTTCTATTATAATAAGCAAAATCAAAACAGGAATAGCAATAAACCATATTTTTTCCGAACTTGCAACTGCAGCATCATACGACTCAGAATTAAAAACTGGTGACATAAATAAAAGAGTTCTTTTATTTCCATTTTCTATATCATAATCATAATTCGTTGTAAATTCATATTTTTCTACCATTTGCTCATCATTATAGTAACCATACAGTAAATTAAGCTCTCTATCTGTTAAAGTATCATTAGATTTAAATAATGTACCTCCTAAAACATTTAAATATTCATCAAGCTCAGCATTACCTACTACAACTTCATCTGATAATTCATCATTATATTTTGTTTCATAAATTTTATAAACTTTTTTATTTTCTTTATTTCTATAATTAAATATATCATAATAAACATCACTATAATCATTTACAAATATTAAATCACTACCTAACACAGCATCTTCAGTATTACCATCAGTTGTATATATTAATTCATTATTATTATCATAAACGGCAAAATCACACCCAGGAAATTTAGACATAGGAATTCCCGCATAATCTTCATACTCAAGTTTATCCTTATATTCTAAAAAATCATCTAGTACTAAAAAACTATTGCTTAATCGCCAATTAATTAAAAAATATGTAACAATTGTAACTCCCAATATAATTAAAGTATAAATTGCAAATTGAATAATTACATATCTACTAAAACTATAATTCTTCTTTGTTTTCAATTTTATAACCTAACCCCCTAACTGTTTTAATGTAAGCTGGTTTTGATGGATTGTCTTCTATCTTACTTCTTATATTTGATATATGAACCATCATTGTATTATCATCACATTCATAATAATCTCCATTTATTACCTCATATATTTGTGCTTTAGTAAATATTTTACCTGGATACTTCATTAACATAGTTAATATTTTTAATTCAGTTGATGTTAAAGGAATAACTTTGTTATTCTTTTTAAGAATATACTTATTTAAATCTAAAGATAATTCCCCCACCTTTATTACATCACTTTCTCTATTACTTTCCTCAAATTCATTATACCTTCTAAGTAATGCTTTTACATACGCAACCACTTCTAAAGGATTAAACGGTTTAGTAATATATGCATCAGCTCCAATATCTAAGCCTAATATTTTATCACTATCCATATTTTTAGCAGATATTATTATAATAGGAATATTACTATTTACTCGAACACTCTTAATTAATTCATAACCATTCATCCTTGGCATCATTATATCAGCAATTATAATATTTATTTTCTCTTTTTCTAATAATTCCAATGCATCAATTCCATCATAAGCAACATATACTAAAAAATTACTAGATTCAAGATATAATTTAAGAAGTTCTAATATATCATTATCATCTTCAACAATAAGTACGCTTTTTTGCATAATATCACCTCAAACTTAAGTCATATTATACCACAAAACTAAAAATTACGTAAATTTAAAAAGTTTTTACGACATACCGTAAAAACTTTTTGCCAATTATAACTTAAATTGTGAATTGTAAAGTTCTGCATAAAAACCATTTTGCTTCATTAATTCCTCATGATTACCTTGTTCAATAATATTACCTTCATTCATAACAAGTATTAAATCAGCATTTTTTATTGTGGATAATCTGTGAGCAATTATAAATGATGTTTTACCTTCAGTTAATTTATCCATTGCTTTTTGAACTAATTCTTCAGTTCTTGTATCAACATTACTAGTAGCCTCATCTAGAATCAAGAATGGTGCATTTTGGATCATACCACGAGCAATTGTAAGAAGTTGTCTTTGACCCGCTGACACTGAATCATTATCGTTAAGAATTGTATTATAACCATCTGGCAATGTTTTAATGAAATGATCAAGTCCAACAGTTTTGCAAACACTTTCTACCATTTCCATTGAAACATCTGAAGTATTATAAATAATGTTATCTTTAATTGAACCATTAAATACCCAAGTATCTTGAAGAACCATTGTAAATAAATCATGAATATTACTACGAGTTAAATCCTTCGTAGAAACACCATCAATTAATATTTCTCCTTTATTAATATCATAGAATTTCATAAGTAAATTAACCATTGTAGTTTTACCAGCACCAGTTGGCCCAACAATTGCTACTTTTTCACCAGCTTTGGCTTTAGCACTAAAGTTCTTAATTGTGGGTTTATCATTACCATCATATTTAAACTCAACATTTTTAAATTCAATATTGCCTTTTACTTTTTCTTTATCCAAAGTAGTTTTAATATTACTTTCATCAGCCATTTCTTTTTCATCTAAAAATTCAAATACTCTTTCACTAGCTGCAGCAGTTGATTGGAGACTAGTCATCGCTTGCGCAATTTGAGAAAGCGGTGAAACAAATAATCTAACATAAACAATAAATGCAACAATTACACCAAAACTAATATGTCCATTTAAAGCAAGTAAAGCTCCGACAACACAAAC
>UMJX01034354.1_pt1 | contig 11411 bp, 9 predicted proteins | sample 1966131 | NCBI WGS metagenome assembly UMJX01 (sample SAMEA4836162, study PRJEB28245) | human gut metagenome | biome: gut microbiome; material: fecal sample | place: Denmark | collected 2008 | reverse complement strand
AAACTATAAATATAAACACAATAAATTATGGGATATATGCTCATTTGTTTTTCAGAATATACTAAGCATGCCTATAAAAATAGGATATACAAAAACAAAATTCAAGATAAAATATATTGGAAAAGAAAAATTAAAACAATACAAAGATAAGGGATACTTTGTGTATGTAAATCATACTCAAGCTTTTGGGGATACACATATACCAAGTATCCCAATTTATCCTAAAAGAAATTTTTTTATAGTAAATCCTGAAAACATTTCAATCAAGCCTTTTGGACCAATAATAGAAATGCTAGGAGCTATACCAGTTCCAGGAAATAAAAATGCTGCAAAAAATTTTTTAGATACAATTAAAGAAAAAATTCAAAAAAAATATGCAATTACAATATACCCAGAAGCACACATCTGGCCATATTACACAAAAATTAGACCATTTAAATCTACATCATTTAAATATCCTATTCAATTAAATACACCAACATTCTGTATGACTAACACATATCAATCATACGGAAAAAACAAAAATAAAGTAAGAATAGTTACATATATAGATGGTCCATTTTATTCAAATCCAAATTTAAATATTAGTGAACAAAAAAAAGAATTACGAAATAAAGTCCATGCCTGCATGACCCAAAGAAGCCAAAACAGCAACATACAACATATCACCTACAAACCAGCAAATTAAACCCAACCACCCCAACCACCCAACCACACTCGGAGAAAGAAATTTGTTACTTTTGAAAAAACAAAGCTCCGACCTGAGCCCCCTAAACATTCAACCCCAGTCATTATCGTAACAAGTCCACCCAACCCAGCACGCACCCCACCGCGTTTGAAGGAGTTTGTTTTTTCAAAAGTAACAAATTTTTTCTCTCGGTGCTCCCCCATAAACAACATGCTAAAACACCTTTTCAATTACCAAACAAAAAACTACATAATACTAAGTCCTTTACCTACTCTACATTAAAAATATTGAATAATCACATTAACTTAAAATATCAAAAAATGTCGAAAAAAGCTTGCAAATTACTATAAAAAGTTATAGAATAATTTTCGGGTGTAGAATATGAATAAAAAAAATAGCAAAATTGAACTAAATACAGTTTTCAAAAGAGCATGTCACATGTTCTTATTTCCTATTTTTTCAATTTATATTTTATATTCACCATTAAAACACTAAATAATATTTATTTAGTGTTTTATTTTGCCCAAAAACATTAGGATTAACAAAATAAAAGGAGGAAGTTATGAAACAAAAAAAGATGATTTTAGATGTCAATGAAAAACCAGGAATAGCAAAATGGATTATTCTTGCTTTTCAACATGTTTTCGCGATGTTTGGAGCAACAGTATTAGTACCATTATTGGTAAATCAAAGTGCAGGTACAGAGGTATTATCAACAGGAGTAGCATTACTTTCATCAGGAATAGGAACTTTAATCTACATTTTATGTACCAAAGGCAAATCACCAGTATATTTAGGAAGCTCTTTTGCTTTCATATCACCACTTATAACATCATATGTATTAGGTGGAATGAGTGGAGCAATGACAGGAATAATGGTAGTTGGTTTAATTTATATTATTGTAGCAACTATTATTCATTTTACTGGTAAAAAATGGATAAATAAATTATTGCCACCAGTAGTAATAGGTCCTATGATTATGATTATAGGTTTAAGTTTAGCATCAACAGCTGTAAAAAATATAGGTTTGGCTTCAGAATCAATGGATTGGAAAGTAATTTCGGTTGCAGCATTTACTTTTTTAGTAACTGCAATATGTGCAGTTAGAGGAAAAGGATTTTTGAAAATAATACCTTTTCTAATAGGAATTACATCTGGTTATGTATTATCAATATGTCTAGGAATGGTTGATTTTACAGCAGTTAAGGAAACATCATTTTTCTGTATACCAAAGTTTTCAATACCATTTGTAACATATAGTCCAAATTTATTAATAGGATTAACAATGGCACCAATAGCTTTGGTAACAATGGCAGAACATATAGGAGATCATAAAGCGCTTAGTTCAATAATAGGAAAAGATTTAATAGAAGATCCAGGTTTAGATAGAACTTTATTAGGAGATGGATTGGCAACATTTGTTGCAGGGGCAATAGGTGGTCCTGCTAATACAACTTATGGTGAAAATACAGCGGTAGTTGGAATGAGTAAGGTTGCATCTGTTTGGGTAATAGGTCTAGCAGCAATAATTGCAATTATATTAGGGTTCTTAGGAAAATTCACAGCAATAATTTCTTCAATACCTTGGGCAGTATTAGGAGGAGTAACTGTTTTATTATATGGATTTATTTCAGTAAATGGTTTAAAAGTATTAATAGAAAATCAAGTAGATTTTGGAAAAACTAAAAATGTTGTAGTTGCTTCTGCAATGCTAGTTTTAGGACTTGGTGGAGCAGCAATATCATTCACAAGTGGTAATTTTGTTGTTTCAGTTTCAGGAATGAGTTTAGCAGCTATAATAGGAATTCTATTAAATCTATTTTTACCAAATGAAAAAGATGATATGTTAAAAGAAACAGTGGAATGTAATTTTGAGAATTCAGATGATTCAAATAAATTTGATAATAACAGAGATATATTTAAAGTTAATGAAATAAATGAAGAAATAAAAGAAGAAATAAATGAAATTATAAATGATAATAATGATGATGAAAATAAAATTATAAATAATAATAATGATGGTGAAAATGAAATTTGTAATGGGAGTAAAGGTGACAAAAAGAAAATGGAAGTTATAGAATTGAAACATCCCTTAATAGAACATAAATTAGCTATTTTAAGGGACAAAAATACAGGAACAAAAGAATTTAGAGAACTTGTATCAGAAATTGCTACAATGCTTTGTTATGAGGCAATGAGAAATGCTGAAACATATGAAGAAGAAATAGAAACCCCAATGCAAAAAACTATGGCACAAAAAATCAATGAAAATAATTATGTATTTTTGCCAATATTAAGAGCAGGAACAGGAATGCTTGAAGGAATTATAAATGTTATGCCAAATGCTAAAATAGGGCATATAGGAATGTATAGAGATGAAGAAACCTTTAAACCTAATTTATATTTCTTTAAAGTTCCAAAAAATATTGAAGAAAAAGAAGTTATTATTTTAGACCCAATGGTTGCAACAGGTGGTTCTATAATAGATACTATTGAACAATTAAAACAAAAAAATGTTAAGAAAATTAAAGTTTTATGTATTATTATGGCTCCAGAAGGAATGAAAGCTATAGAAGAAAAATATCCAGATGTTAAAATTTATTGTGCAGCCATAGATGAAAAATTAAATGAAAAGGCATATATTTTACCAGGATTAGGTGATGCTGGGGATAGAATTTTTGGAACTAAATAGGTTTTGATAATTTTTATAATAAAGAAAAACTTGTATATATCTTCATATACAAGTTTTTCTTTATTATTTATTTTATTATTTATTTTTAGTACAAATGATAACTCTATCATTACCACCTAAATCTTGAATACAAGAAGGTTGTGTAAAAGTGTGGGAATTATTTATCAAATTAAATAATTCACTTTTCTGGTTATAACCAATTTCCAAAAACAATTTTCCAAAATCTCTTAAAAATTCAGAACTAGTATTAATAATAACCTTATAAAAATCCAAACCATCTAATCCGCCATCTAAAGCTATAAGAGGTTCTTTTTGTACTTCCTTACACAATGTTTTTATAGTATCTGTTTCTATATATGGCGGGTTTGAAACTATAATATCAAAATCTTTTTCATTGATATTTAAAAACATATCTGATTCAATAAAATTTATTTTTTTATGTACTAAATTTTTTTCGGCATTTAATTTAGCAATTTGAATTGCTTTAACACTAATATCTGTTGCAGTAATTTCGCAATTTTCAATATATTTTGCAAGGGAAATAGCAATAGCACCACTTCCAGTGCAAAGGTCTAATATTTTTATTTTGGCTGATGGAATAGTATTTAATATGTAATTGTTATTAATATTTTCACAATAATTAATAACAGACTCAACTAAAATTTCTGTATCTGGTTGGGGAATTAAAACATTTTCATCAACATAAAAATTCATTTTCATAAATTCTTGATTATTTGTTATATATTGAATGGGTACATTATTTTTTAGTTTTTCTAAACCTTGTTTAAAATTTTCTATTTTGTATTTATCAATTTCTTGAGTATCATTTATTACTAATTCATATGTATTCATATGTAAAACATGTTCAAGCAATAGTCTAATTTTTAAAGGTTTGTTTTCTATATCATCATTTAATAGATATTTTCTTCCATATATTAATAAATCATTTATATTCAAGTTGACTCTCTCCTTATTATAGTCTTTTAATAAAATATTTTGCATATTTAGCAAAAAAAATAAGACCCCACATTAGCCGTAAGTTGAGTGAAATTTTAAGGACCTGCTTTCACAGGTGGGTGTCTTGTTGAATGCTTATGGGTTTCTTACATAAATGCAAGCATACACGCCACATCCAAAGGCGGACTCCCGTTTATTGTTTGTTGGTTCTAAAATTCCAAGCTACACGCACTACGTAGGGAAAATAATTATATATTTATTATTGTAAATATATAGTATCATATTATATTTAAAAAAGCAATAGAAAATTTTGGCAAATTGAATGTTATTATTAATTTTAATAGTTGATATTTTTTATACTAATTTATAAGGTGTAAAATGCAACACATAATAAGTGTAAAGGTATAAGCTATACAACAAACAGGTTACATAAAATTGACTTCATATATAAAATGTGTTATAATATGCAGTGTTGCTTTAAGTATAAAGCATATATAAAGGAGTTGAAAAAATGGCAGTTGATATAAAAAATAAAATAGAAGGTATACAAAAAGCAAAAAATAGTAAAAGAGAAGAAATGAAAAAAAGATATGAAGAATTAACAGAAAATGAAGAAAATTTAGATATGTTAATGATGCAATTAGGAAAAGAGATTGAAAGAATATTTCCAAATTTAAGATTTGTATTATTAGGGAGAATTAAATCACCACAAAGTTTTGAAGATAAATTAGAAAACGCTTTAAATAAATGTCAAGACGCAAAAAGTGTTAAAGAAATTCAAATATATGATATTATAGGTTTAAATGTAATAGTTGAAGATGTACCAAATGATTTAATATTAGATAATTTTAAAAAATCTGAAAGTTATGATAAAGATTTCGAATCCAATATTTCTGATTATATATTAAGAAAAAAAGTTGTTGCATTAGATATTATAAAATGTCAAAAAAGTTATGAAAAATGTAAAGAACAATTGGAAAAGATAGATAAAAACAAAAAGAGAAAACAAGAAAGATTAGCAAAACTTCAAAATAGAGGTAAACATACAGAAATAGACGAAATTAAAAATCAAATAATGGAAGAAATTGAAGAGATAAAAGAAGATATTCAAAATAGTAATGAGCAAATTGAGTACTTAAAAAACGCAATAAAAATACAAAAAGAAATTTTAGAACATGGAAAAATTTTAAACGAGGCACAAAAAAATGAATGTAATAATGAAATGGCAAAGTTTATTATAAGAAAACTAACTCAATTTGAAGGTGTAAAATTATTAGAACTAAAAAGCATAAAAAATAGGTTTAAAATTATCGAGAAAGATAATGGATATAGATCTACACATAATTGTTACGCAATGAAAATAAAAGAAAAAGACAAAACTGTGAATTATGAATGTGAAGTTCAGGGCAAATCTATAGAAGCATATTATGAATCATCTAGAGGAAGAGCTGCTAAATATCATATACAACCAGATCCAAAACCTGGTAAAAAATTAAAAAATAAAAATTTACCAGACATATTAAGTGTTAAAACACCTGAAGATAAAAAGAATTTTCTTGAAAAAGTATCTAGAATAGTTCCGAAATTTAGGATATATAGAAATAATGGAGGAAAGTCAGAAATTTATAAATTAAGTTTAAGAGAACGTTATATGTTTTACTATTATAATCAACTATTTGGAAATGAAATTCTGGGTATATCAAAAAATAATAAACAAATTAATGCAGTGACAGAAACTGATATATTAGATGGAAAAGGTCAAGTATATAATAGTAATTTAGAGTATCAAGAATTATAATTTGACTTTTAATATTAAATAGAATAATATTGTAAATAATATTATTCTATTTTTTATGTTAAGAAAAAATACAAACTGAAAATTAGTATTAAAAACGAAAGGAGTTACATATGTCATTTTCAAAAAGTGTTAAAGAAGAATTAAGTAAGATAAGTAATTTGGCCAAGAAAGATGTAGTAAAAGCGGAATTAATAGGATATTTAATAACTAATAATGTTAGTATAAAAAATAACAAAGTAAAATATTCAACTGAAAGTGAATATAATATAAATCGTTTTGCAAAATTACTTAATAATGTAAATATATCAAAATATAAAATAGAAATACAGGGAAAGGTATTTTCTATTACTATTAATGAAGAATTAAAATTTGCAAATGAATTGGATTTTAATAATGAATCAATTAAATTAAACGAAAGTATTAAAGAATTTTGTAATACAGAAATTTTAGAAAAAGCATTAGTAAGAGGTAGCTTTTTAGGAAGTGGATCATTAAATAATCCAGAAAAAACTTATCATTTAGAAATAATTTATAGTTGTGAAGATAATGTGAATTATATAAAACAATTATTAGAAAAATATGATATTCAAATAAAAAAATTAAATACATCATTATATTTAAAAGATGGAGAAGAAATTTCTAAATTATTAGCTTTTATAGGAGCTAACAAAGCAGTTTTAAAATTTGAAGAAATACGTGTTTTAAGAGATATGAGAAATAATGTTAATAGAATTGTAAATTGCGAAACTGCAAATTTGAATAAAACAATTAATGCTGCTTTAAAACAAATAGAAGATATAAAATTTATAAAAAAGATGAATAAATTTAATGAACTTTCTGAAGGACTACAAGAAATAGCAAATTTAAGATTAGAAAATTCAGATATTTCTTTAGTGGAATTAGGAAAATTGTTGAATAATCCAATAGGAAAATCTGGAGTAAATTATAGGCTAAAATGTATTTCGCAATTTGCAGATGAATTAAGGAAATAATAGTTAGGTGGGGGAATATAAAATGAAAAGAACAGGAATATATGTGCATATTCCATTTTGTAAGCAAAAATGTAAATACTGTGATTTTATCTCATTTTCAAATATGAATAAATATATTAGTGATTATATAAATTGCATTTTAATAGAAATAGAAGATGTTAGCAAACTTAATAAGTTAAATTATGAAAGTAAAGTAGAAGAGTTAATTCAAGTAGACACTATATATATTGGTGGAGGAACCCCATCTATAATTTCAGAAAAATATATAGAAAAAATAATTGAAAAAATAAAATCAAGTTTTAACTTAATAGAAAATCCAGAAATAACAATAGAAATAAACCCAGGAACTGTCAATGAAGAAAAATTGAAAAAATATTATGAAGTTGGAATAAATAGAATAAGTATAGGGCTTCAATCTACAGATAATAATTTATTAAAAATGTTGGGAAGAATACATAAATACAATGATTTTGAAGATGTATATGAATTAGCAAGAAAAATAGGATATAAAAATATTAATGTAGATTTAATGATTGGTTTGCCAAATCAAACTATGGAAATATTGGAAAAATCATTAACGGAAATTGTAAATAAAAAACCAGAACATATTTCAGTATATTCTTTAATAGTAGAAGAAAATACAAAAATGTTTGATTTAATTGAAAGTGGAGAACTTAGATTACCAGATGAAGATATAGAAAGAAAAATGTATTGGAAAGTGAAAGAGTTCTTAGAAGAAAACGGATACAGACATTATGAAATTTCAAATTTTGCAAAAGAAACTTTTGAATCAAAACATAATATGAATTGTTGGAATCAAAATGAATATATAGGTGTAGGAGTTGCTGCACATTCATATTTCAATGGAATTAGATATTCAAATATAGAAGATATAAAAAAATATATTCAAAATTATAAAAATGAGGAATCCATTAATAATAGAGTATTCCATGAAATTCAAGATAAAAAGCAAATGATGAACGAATTTATAATATTGCGGTTTAAGAAAGATAGATGGTATAGATATAAGTGTATTTAAAAATAAATTTATGGAAAACCCAATATATGTATTTAGAAATGAATTAAATAAATTAGCAGAGGAAAACTTAATTGAAGTTGATGAAAATAAAATAAAATTAACCCAAAAAGGTTTAGATTTAGCTAACCAAGTTTGGTTGGAATTTGTAAATTAAATAACTTAAGTAAATTTTATAAAAACTATTTTAATCATATAAAAAATGTGTTAAAATAGTTTTATCATATGTCATAGGAGAATTGAGTTCATTAAAAAACAACAAGGAGGTATAGCTATGTTAACTTTAATTCTCAAGATATTAGGTATTATTTACCTACTTCTAGTAAACTCACTTACAATGCACTTGTTATATTTGCTGGTGTTAGACAAAATCGAAAAAAGAAAAGAGACAAAAGAAAAAAATAAAAAAAATTAGCAAACTCTATTGACATTTGCTAACAAAAGGTATAAAATATTAGCAGTCTTCGAAAAGGACTGCTAATATTTGCTTTTAATCACATAATATTGTAGTAATTATAATGTTTATAATTAAAGCAAAAGGATAATAATTATAATGATGTGTAATTCGTAATATTTAAGATAAAATAGTGGGGTGAAAAGTTTGTTAAATGATAGAAAAAAAAGAATTTTACAAGCTATAGTGGATGAATATGTTGATACAGCTGAACCAGTAAGTTCTGGTAGTATAGCAGAAAAATATGGTATAGATTATAGTAGTGCAACAATAAGAAACGAAATGTCAGAATTAGAAAAAGAAGGATATTTAGATAAAGTTCATACCTCAAGTGGAAGAGTTCCTTCAGCAAAAGGATATAGATTATATGTTAATGAATTATTAAAAGAACAAAATTTAAGTTTAGAAGAAACTAAATATATACGTTCAAAACTTAAAACTAAAGTAAATGAAATTGAAGAGTTAACAAAAATAACAACTAATACTTTATCAGAAATTACACATTATACAACTGTAGCAATAGGTCCTAGAAATACAACACAGATAATTGAGGAAATTAAATTTGTGTTATTAGCAAATAGAATGTTAATGGCTGTAATTGTTACAGATGGAGGATTAGTAAAAGAAACAATAATTAAGTTTAATGAAGATATAAGAGATGAACAAGTTGAAAATTTAAATAGAATTTTTAATTCAAAACTTAAAGGAAGTCCTCTTGAAAAAATAGATAAACCTTTAGAAGAATATATTTTTTCAGAGTTAAATTATAGTATTGAAGTTATAAAAACTATTATTGAACAAATAAATAAAATTATAGAAGAACAGGAAAAATTATATTTGGAAGGTGCTAATAAAGTATTTGAACAACCAGAATTTCAAAATATTCAAACTGCAAGAAACTTTATTAATATATTAGACAAAAAAGATTTAGTTATTGATTTACTAAATTCAGAATTTACAGATGACATAAATGTATACATCGGTGATGATGATGCAGAAGATGGATTAAAAGATTTTAGTGTAATTACTTTCAAACAGAAAATAAATGACAAAGAAATGGGAACAATAGGCATTATAGGACCTAAAAGAATGGATTACTCAAAAGTTATTTCTGTTATGAAATATATAAAAGGTTTGATGGGAAATGGAGGAAATAAATAATGTCAGAGAATATAGAGGAGAAAGAAGTAAAAGAAACAGAAGTACAAGAAAATAATATTAATAATGAAACAGTAAAAAATCTAAAACAAAGATTAGAAGAACAAAAAGCCGAAATTGATGAAAAAGATGATAGACTGAAAAGATTAATGGCTGAGTTTGATAATTTCAAAAAAAGAAGCGCAAAAGAAAGAGAAGGATTATATAATTCTATAATAGCAGATATTGCATTATCATTACTACCAGTTATAGATAATTTAGAAAAAGCTGTAAGTGTTAAAACAGAGGATAATAACTATAAAATTGGTGTAGAATTAGTTTTAAAACAATTTAAAGATGTTTTAAAATCAAATGGAATTACTGAAATTGAAACTATTGGAAAAACATTTGATCCAGAATTACATGAAGCTGTAAGTTCTGTTGAAGATTCTGAACTTGGAGTACAAGAAATAAAAGAAGAATATAGAAAAGGCTATATGATTGGTAACAAAGTTATTAGACATTCTTTAGTTGTAGTTGCTAATTAATAACAACCAACTAAAAAATGTAAATTATATTTCACTAAAGAATAGAAAATTTAAAAAATAAAAATGTAAAGAAATTAAGGAGGATTTTTAAAATGGGAAAAATTATAGGTATTGATTTAGGAACAACAAATTCATGTGTTGCAGTTATGGAAGGTGGAGAAGCAGTGGTTATACCAAATGCTGAAGGTAATAGAACTACACCATCTGTAGTAGCATTTTCAAAAAATGGAGAAAGATTAGTAGGACAAATAGCTAAACGTCAAGCTGTTACAAACCCAGATAACACAGTTATTTCAATAAAAAGAAAAATGGGAACAGATGCTAAAGTTAATATAGAAGGTGACGAATTTTCACCACAAGAAATTTCAGCTATGATTTTACAAAAATTAAAAGCTGATGCTGAAAGTTATTTAGGACAAAAAGTTACTCAAGCTGTTATCACAGTTCCAGCATACTTCAGTGATTCACAAAGACAAGCAACTAAAGATGCTGGTAAAATAGCTGGTCTTGAAGTATTAAGAATTATAAATGAGCCAACAGCAGCAGCACTTGCCTATGGTGTAGATAAAAGTGAAACAGACCAAAAAATTATGGTATATGATTTAGGTGGTGGTACATTTGATGTATCAATACTTGATATTGGTGATGGAGTATTTGAAGTTTTAGCTACAAGTGGAAATAATAAATTAGGTGGAGATGATTTTGATGAAAAAATTATTGATTACCTAGTATCAGAATTCAAAAAATCAAATGGTATAGATTTATCAAAAGATAAAAGTGCTATGCAAAGATTAAAAGAAGCTGCTGAAAAAGCTAAAATCGAGTTATCAGGAATGACTCAAACAAATATTAATTTACCATTTATTACAGCTGATAGCACAGGACCAAAACATTTAGATGTTACTTTAACAAGAGCTAAATTTGAAGAATTAATAGGTGAATTAGTTCAAAGTACAACAGGACCTGTTAACCAAGCATTAAAAGATGCTGGATTAACACCAAATGATATAGCACAAGTATTATTAGTTGGTGGATCAACAAGGGTTCCATTAGTACAAGAAACTGTTAAAAAAATAACAGGAAAAGAACCAAATAAAGGAATTAACCCT
>UMJX01022324.1_pt1 | contig 11417 bp, 10 predicted proteins | sample 1966131 | NCBI WGS metagenome assembly UMJX01 (sample SAMEA4836162, study PRJEB28245) | human gut metagenome | biome: gut microbiome; material: fecal sample | place: Denmark | collected 2008 | reverse complement strand
CCAAGCCGTAATCCCACCTCAATAAACACCGGATTGCAGGAATTTTCCGCACCTTTCACAAAATTCTGTGCTCCATGGCCTCTTCGGTTCGCACAGTGGATTCGCCGGTCCTCCACCAGCTTATATCCCGGGCAGTAAAAAGAATCGTTCAATGATACTACTCCTTCCGCAAGGCCGGCTGCCATCGTAATGATCTTAAAAGTCGATCCTGGTTCATATGTATCATTCAGACACGGATTTCTCCACATCTGATTCAGAAGATCCTGTTTTTTTTCTTCACTCATCCCTTCTGCATCCATGCCTGAATTCAGTTCAAAAGGCTCATTCAGATCAAATTCCGGAACATTTACACAGGCATAAATTTCTCCATTCTGCGGATTCATAAGGAGTATGGAAACCCTTTCGGCCTGTTTTTCTTCCATCACTTTCTGTGCCGCCTGCTGTACATATTTCTGTATATCTGCATCCAGACTTATTCTCAGTGTATAGCCTTTTTGTGGTTCTTCTCTGTTTTCACCGATTCCGTCCAGTTCAATCCCTCTCGCATCCGTTGTTGTCAGGATTTTTCCAGGTTTTCCCTTTAGAATATCATCATATTCCACTTCCAGTCCAATGATTCCCTGATTATCCCCGCCTGTAAACCCAAGCACCTTCGACGCGAGTGTCCCCATCGGATAGTAACGCCTGTAATCTTCATCTACTTTTATCCCCGCAAATCCTGCATTTCGAATTTCATCTCCTGTTTCTTTCTCCACATTTGTACGTATTCTTTCTATGGAAGAAATTTTTTCTACTTTTTTCCGTACAGTCTGCTCAGATATCCCCAGTTTTTCTGTCAGAAGAGCGATCACTTTTTCCGGCTCTTTTATCTGACTGTGAATTACAGAAATCGTACACACTGTTTTATTTGCAGCAAGTACTTTTCCCTTTGCGTCCACAATTTCACCACGTGCGGCCTTAATGTCTCTTTCCCGTTCATGAAGATCCTCCGCTTTTTCATAATAATAATCCGAACGAAAGCCCATAAGATAGATCAGTCTGCCAATCAGACACAAGATCATCAGCAGACACAAAAAGAAAACGATCCACACTTTCCTTTTATGAAATGTATAATTTTTTTTCATAAAAAAATCCTCTGGAAAACAGTCTTAACAATATATGACTGTTCTCCAGAGGAGATGTGTACGACTCTTTATTTAGTCCAGCCCGGCCTCTTCGTTTGTGATGCCTTCGCTTTCCATATCGTTATTTTCTGTAGTGTCCGATTCATCCTCTTCCGGTGGTGCAGGAACATTGGTATCTGAAATCGCTTCCTTCAACGTAGTGTCTGAATCCGAAGAAGACGTAATCAGATATGTGGACATGATATACTGTCCGTTATCATCCAGCTTGTGTTCTCCGTTGTCATTTAAAAGATAGCCATTTTCATCAATACGGTTTCCTTCAAGATCCACGCGGTTTCCACTGCCATCCACCAGATTTCCCTTTTCATCCACACTACTTCCGGATACATCTACCAGGTGGCCTTTAAATCCTTCCCAGAGTTCTGTCTCAGGAACACTGCCGTCTTCAGATTCATCTGGAGTAACATTCAGATACGGAAGAAGTTCTGACAGAATTCCCTGCGCGATATACTGCGGATATTTACTGTCGGCCTGGTCCTCTGTATTCGGTTCATCCACAACTACATAGAGCAGAATCTGCGGATCATCTACCGGAGCAAATGTAATAAATGAAACCAGATATTTACCATTTCCTCGCGGAAGTTTTTCGGCAGTACCTGTTTTACCACCGGAACTGTAACCCTGTACCTTGGATGTACCACTGGTACCTTCCTGCACGCTGGCCTGCATGTAAGAACGGATATCTGCTGATATCTCTGAAGAAACTGTCTGTTTCATAAAAATCGGATCAAATTTCTTTACAGTTGAACCACTGCTGTCTTTGATCTCACTTACCAGATGAGGCTGATAATAGGAGCCTCCATTGATAACAGAACACATTGCATTGATCTCCTGGAGCATCGTGCAGGTAAATCCCTGTCCAAATGCAGAACAGGCAAGTTCTGTTTCACCCATGGTATCTGCCGTATGAATAACACCTGATCCCTCATTTGGAAGATCGATTCCCGTGCGGCTTCCAAAGTTGAACAATGTCTGTGCCTTCAGGAACTGTTCTGTTCCCATTTTTGCTGCGATCTGCATCATCGCATCATTACAGGAATTTGCAATAACATCCCGCAGTGCCTCTGTACCATGCGCATCCGGCCATACCGCACACTTGATATACGTATCACCATTCGCACCAAACGTCTGTCCACCATCACAGACAAAAGTATCTGTTTCTGAAATCTTGCCTTTTTCCAATGCTCCCGCCATAACGATCGGCTTCACAACAGATCCCGGTTCATATGTCTCAGTAACACAGAAATTACTCCACATGGCATTCAACGCTGTCACTGTATCTTCATCACTCATTGCCGCAATTTCTTCTTCGGAACACTTGCTGGAAAGATCTCGCGGATCATTCAGATCATAGCGGTCCCCGCCATCCATGGCAATGATCTCACCGGTAGATGGCTTCATTGCGATCACACCGATATTTTTTGCTCCCATGGCTTCTTTAAATCCATTAACATATTTTTCAACAATCTGCTGTACACCCACATCCAAGGTTGTTACAATACTCTGTCCGTCTTTCGGATCGATGATCGTCTGTTCCACATCTGCATTGTCATTGATATATCCATACTGACGGCCATCCGTCCCCATCAACGTACTGTTATAGTAACTCTCCAGCCCTACGTCTGCCGTATCTCTGGAAAGTGTAAATCCAATCGCATCATTTGCAAGCTCATTAAACGGATAACTTCTCAGATAATCTTCTTCAAACCATACCCCTTTTATATTTGCCCGCTCTGCTTTCTGTGCATCTGACAGCTCGCTGTCTTCAGCCGGAGATTCATAATCTTCAAAAGCTTTTTTCTCATCCATGGAGAGCTGCTTCTTCAGGATCTGATACTGGCTGTTCTTCGTATCCTCGGCGGAAAGGATCGACCGAATCTTGTCTTCATCAAGTCCCAGCACGTCTGTCAGTGCTCTTACTGTCGGTTCTACATATTTTTCATCAGAGTTGACGGTCTTGCAGTCAAGGATCACAGAATACACTTTCTGACTTGTCGCCAGAATATTACCGTTACGGTCATAAATATCTCCTCTTTTCGCTGGAAGAGTACTGCTCTGATACTTCTGCTGTGCCTGTGTCAGAACCTGTTTTTTGTATTTTTTGCCACTGGTAGCATTAATATAAGTAATTCTGCCCAGTAAACCAACTAAAGCTAGCAGCACTACAGCGAATAGTCCTACTAGCTTTCCTCTCATTTTGTGATTAATTTTTTTCTGAGGTCTTCTTCGATTCCTCGTATTGGTATTGCTCAATGATCTATCACCTCTTGGACTCAGGAACTTCCTGATACTGTCTTACATAACTGTTACTCGGCATAGTATAAGTCTTTTTCTGGTCATCTTTCGGATAATTCATTCCCAGACGCCCTATGGCAAGCTTCTTGATCGTATTCAGATCCACATCTGAAGTTACCTGACTCTCATATGCATTGTTGTCTTCTTTAATCTGTGACAGTTCTGTTTCCAGAGAAGCAACTGTTTTTATCTTACCTGTCAGCTCCGATTTCAGCTGAAGATAATTGACACAGCAAAAAAGTACGGCAACACTTACCACTGCAAGGAACACCACAAAACCGCGTCCCATGCTCTTTGCTTTTTCTCTGTTTCTCTGTGCTTCCCGACTGAGCTGTCTCGGTTGAGCTGCCGGTCTCTCCAGCATATTTTCACGAACTCGCCGCGCGGTCTGCACTCCAGGAGCCTGATACGGTCTCGCAGGAACTTCCTGCAGTCTTCGCACCGCATTCCCATCCACATACATTCCACGGGCATTTCTGGCATTTGTTCTGTTTTTTCTGGATGTGACTGCTCTGTTCGTCCTCTCCATCTACATCTCACAACTTTCTACTTCTATACTTAATTAAAGATATCTTCTTTCAAAGATTCTGAGTTTTGCACTCTTAGATCTCGGATTCTCTTCCATTTCTGTCTCACTTGGCAGAATCGGTTTTCTCGTGATCACTTTTCCTTTGGATTTCTTGCCACATACACATACTGGGAAATCCGGTGGACAGGTACATGGATTTTCATTTTTTCGGAAAATTGTTTTTACAATCCTGTCCTCAAGAGAATGAAAGGTAATAATACAGATTCTTCCGCCATCATCCAGAAGATCGATCATCCCATCCAGTGATTCTCTCAGAACATCAAGTTCACGGTTCAGTTCAATTCGGATTGCCTGAAAAGTTCTCTTTGCAGGATGTCCTCCAGTTGCCTGGATTTTCATCGGAATTGACTGTCGTATGATCTCGGTCAGTTCTCCGGTTGTCTGAATCGGTGCTTTGGCTCTCGCAACCACAATATGTTTTGCAATGTTTTTTGCAAATTTATCTTCACCGTAATCACGAATGATACGGTACAGTTCTCTTTCATCATAACCATTCACAATATCCGCAGCTGTGCGGCTCTGTCTCTGGTCCATTCTCATATCCAGCGGTGCATCCACACGATAGGTAAATCCACGCTCTTCATTGTCTAACTGATAAGACGAAACTCCCAGGTCCAGAACAATTCCATCAACTTTCTGAATTCCCAGATTCTTCAGCTCATTCGCCATGTAACAATAATTGCTGCGAATAATCTGAACTCTGTCACCATAGGCGGACAACCGTTCACTCGCAGCAACTATTGCATCTTGGTCCTGATCTATGCCAATAAATCTCCCCTTGGCAGAAAGTCTGCGGCACACTTCCTGTGCGTGCCCTGCTCCTCCCAGAGTTCCATCCACATAAGTACCATCAGGTTTTACCCTTAAACCATCGATGGTTTCTTCCAGTAATACAGATTTGTGTTTAAATTCCATATCCGTCTCCTGTTGGATTTCTTTCCGGCGTAATGCTTAGATGATGATACCCATGTCCTGCATACCCTCTGCAATACTGTCCATATCATCATAATCACAATTCTCGCTCCACTTCTCTTTGCTCCATACCTCAATTCTGTTGAGGTTTCCGGTGAGCACAACGTCTTTTTCCAGACCAGCGAATTCCCGTAACGTCTGCGGTACAAGAATTCTCCCCTGCTTGTCCAGTTCACAGTTTGTCGCACCTGCTACAAAGAAACGTGTGAAGGTTCTGGCATTTTTGTTTGTAAGTGGTAAGGCTCTGAGTTTTTCTTCAAAGGCATTCCATTCATCCATAGGATAAATAGAGAGACAACCATCAAGTCCCTTTGTCAGAACAAACTCCTCTCCCAGGAGTTCTCTGAATTTGGAAGGGATGATCAGACGCCCCTTCGCGTCGATTGTATGATTGTATTCGCCCATGAACATATAAACTCACCTACTCTCGTGAGATACGATTCTCCCCTTCGTATCTGCCGGCGGAAATGGATAAATATGCCACATTCCCTCCATTTGCCACCACTATTCACCACTTTCTACCACTTATAAAGTCATTCTAACCTATTTACCTTGAAAATACAAGTGGGAATCGTAGTTTTTTTCTGAACAATTTTATACATTTTAAGCGGAAAATTGCCATATTTTACGAGAGTATTACAGAAGATTTTCTAATTTTCAAAGTTGTTTAAAAAGCGAAGGGGGTCCTCCCTTTGGAGAACCCCCTTTAACTCTGTCACATGTCCATTTTCATGTTACCCGTTTATTATTTATACATCTTCGCGATCATCCGGTCCAGCCTCTGGCTCAGCCTCAGCTGATTCGGCAGATCCCTCCGTTCCCTTATTCTCTGATTCAACAGTTTCTGCAGACGCCGGAGCTTCTGCCGCTTTCGCATCTTCGACAGACTCTGAAACTTCCGTTTCTGTCGTTTCAGCAGTTTCTGCGGATTTTGAATCTTCCGACTCATTTGATTCCGTATCTTCTTCAGCCACCATCTTTCCCGCTCTATCCAGTTCTTCAAGAATGTCTCTGAACTCATCCTGTACATTCTCAAAGTTATGAATGTCTTCCAGTCTGCTGCCATCATTTTTCTCTTCTGTGGCATTACGCTCCTCTCTCCTGCGTCTGCTGACCTTCTCTCTTTTCTTTGAAAGAATCCTTCGCACTGTCGCAACAATTCCACAGATCAGGAAAAGTGCAGCAGACACAAGCAGGGAAACCGGTATCTTTGTCTTCGGAATATACAGTTTATCCGTGCGAAGCCATTCAATCACGCACTTGCCCAGCCCGTATCCTGCAAGATATCTGAGAAAGATCTCACCTTCAAATTTTTTTCTCCAGGTATAAAGCAACAAAATCAGAAGCAGCAGCAGACACCAGATACTTTCATAGAAAAACAGTGGATGTACCTGAATGTAATCCATATCTCTGAAAGTTACCAGATGCTGTTTCATCAGCTTTGTCACTGCGCTCTTCTGTACGGAATCCATCGGAAGTCCCATTGCAAACAGACTGTCTGTGTACTCTCCAAAAGCCTCTCGGTTAAAAAAGTTTCCCCATACACCTATTATCTGTCCGCTGAGCAGTCCCATACATACAATATCTGCCATTTTCCAGAATGACGTTCTGCTGAGCCGGCAGAAGAGAGCTGCCACAAGCACGCCCCCCAGAATTGCTCCATAAATAGACATACCACCACTGCGTATATCACACAGGATCTTCCAGGATTTACCACTGAACTGACTCCATGAAAAAGCAATGTAATAAAGCCTGCCTCCGATCACTCCACCGATCAATGCCGAGATTGACGCTCCCAGGCAGAGATTCAGATTCAATTTCTGCCATCTGGCGCAGAGAAGAATCATCCCCAGCCCAATAAGCAGACTTACAGCCATCAGTATCCCGTATATTGTGATATCAAATCCAAGAACAGAAAAAGTTCTGTCCTCATATTCAAACAAAAACCCCAGATTCGGAAATCTTACTGTTATCTCCATAAAACCCCTTTATCATATACTTCGTATTATCGGATATGTTGTACAGAAACCGATATACCTTTAAGGCTATCGATTTTTATACATTGAATCTGAACAGGATCACATCTCCATCCTGTACGATGTATTCTTTACCTTCCATACGGACAAGTCCTTTTTCTCTTGCACCTGCATAAGAACCACAGTCCAGAAGATCCTGATAATTCACAACCTCTGCTTTGATAAATCCTCTTTCAAAGTCTGTATGAATCTTACCGGCTGCCTGTGGCGCCTTTGTTCCGATTTTGATCGTCCATGCACGAGTCTCATCTTCTCCTGATGTCAGAAAGCTCATCAAGCCCAGAAGTCTGTAGCTTGCCCTTACCAGTTTCTCAAGACCGGACTCTTTCAGCCCCAGATCTTCGAGGAACATTTTTTTCTCATCATCATCAAGTTCAGAAATTTCTTCCTCAATTTCTGCACAGATCACAAATACTTCGCTCTTCTGCTCTGCTGCATATTTACGTACCGCCTGTACATGAGCATTGGATTCTCCGTCATCTGCAAGATCGTCCTCACTTACATTGGCAGCATAAATGACCGGTTTCCAGGTAAGCAGATTATAGGTTCCCATCCATGCTTCTTCATCTTCATTTTCAAGTTCCATGGTGATTGCCATATTGCCGTCTTCCAGATGCTTCTTCACTCTCTGAAGGAAATCCAGTTCTTTTGCAGCCTCTTTGTCCATACGGGCTGTTTTGGTAACTTTGGCGATTCGACGTTCCAGGATCTCAATATCAGAAAAGATCAGTTCCAGATTGATCGTCTCAATGTCTCTGAGCGGATCAATGCTTCCGTCTACATGAATGACATTCGGATCTTCAAAACAGCGTACAACATGTACGATCGCGTCTACCTCACGAATGTTTGCCAGGAACTGGTTTCCAAGTCCCTCACCTTTGGAAGCGCCCTTTACAAGTCCGGCGATATCAACGAATTCGATCACCGCCGGTATTACTTTCTTTGAGTGATAAAAATCTCCCAGAAGTTTCAGTCTCTCATCCGGTACAGTAACAACCCCAACATTCGGATCAATGGTACAGAACGGATAATTGGCAGATTCTGCTCCGGCTTTTGTCAGTGAATTAAACAGTGTACTTTTTCCTACATTTGGCAGTCCTACAATTCCAAGTTTCATTTCTCTATAGTTCTCCATTTCGTTATTTTATTAGATTTCATACTTATTTAATCTTATCACACATGTGTAAAAAAGTCTATATCCCCATAAATCCGATATCCTGCTTACAGTTACCCCCGGGGGATCATTTCCGAATTGCAATGATATCTTCTACTTTGATTTCTCAGGCATCTTTCAATATAAATTTATGAATGATCTCCGCCACTCCGTCATGGTTATTATCGTGTTCCGTCACATAGTTTCCATATTCCGCAATTCCCGGAAAAGCATTGCACATGACAGCTCCCACATGGGCCGCTTTAAGCATTTCCACATCGTTCTGTGCATCTCCGGCGGCTACAGAATTCTCAATCGGGATTCCCAGATAATCGCAGAACCATCGAACCGCAAATCCCTTGGATATTCCCTCTGGTACGATTTCCTGATAACAGTCATTAGAGAAAAAGCTGTGTACTTCTCCTGCATACTGCGAGATCACCTCTTTTTGAAAACAAATATTTTTCTCTTTTTGTTCTGCCGGTGTGATCGCGATCAGTTTATACGGATCCTCCGGCACAACATCTGCCGCACATTCTACAACCTTGTAGGGCAGCTGATTGATCTTTGCATATCTGTGAAGTTCTTCCGTATCCCTGGCAGAAAGAATATGTGTATCTGAGTAACTCTGAATATGCAGATCACGCTTCATAGCTTCCCCGATGATCTTTGCCGCAGTTTCCTTTGAGAAGGTTTTACCGTAAACGGTCTTTTCATGATATGGATCATAGATCTGTCCTCCGTTAAAGCAGATCACATAGCAGCCTTCTTTATCCAGTCCGGCTTTTGCCGCACAGACACGCGCACTCGCCAGAGGACGCCCTATGCAGACTACGATCTTATGTCCACATGCCAGAGCTTCATCAATTGCCGCCTGGTTTCCCGATGTCACTTCCTTATGATCATTCAGTAAAGTTCCATCCAGATCCGTAAATAGTATTCTTGTTTCAACAGACATTTTGTATTGTTCCTCCATTACTTCCTCTATGCTGTATTCTTTAACACAGCAGATCATTCCAAATAATATCTAATTTTCTCCTCGTTTAATTTCTCGCCGATGATGATCAGCACATCCTGTCCTGCACCGATCGATTTTAAGCTTATCTCGTGCTGCGTTGCATTCAGTTCCAGCCAGTTTTCTCCATCCTGCAAAAATCCTTTAATACGCAAAACTCCACCGCAGGCAGGATCTTCAAAGATTTTTTTGGCTGCATGTTTTGCTTTTGATACAGCAATCTTCTCATCCATAAAAAATAATGTCTGAAAAATTTCGTCCTGATCTACATACAGTTTCTCATAATCCTCGACCAAATAACCGGACTCCAGGATTTTTTTGAATTCTTTTTCTGTGAAATCTTCCCAGTCCTTGCAGATCACTTCGTCTTTCAAAACTCTCGAACAGTGAATCTCCTGCAATGCACGGTCCAGATGTGCAACTGTCTGTCGAATTTCTTCTGCAGATGCATCCTGTGTTTTGCTTAAGAGTACACATCCTGCGTTGGCAACTTCCGAAGCCAGCACGTAATCCGCTTCCTTTGAAAGTGTTTTTTCCAGACTCGCATCCACAACTGTGATCACATTCCCAATCTGGTACCAGCGGTCCAGTGGTTCTTCATGAAGTGCATCAAAGAAATCATCTACATCGAAGATTCCGGACGGTTCGATCAGAACTCTGTCGTAACCACACATTCCCATTGCGATCAGTTTTGTTTTGAAACGTCTTCTGTAACAGTCTTTATCGCAGCCACCGGCTACCATTTCCAGCTCACAGTTCTCACCTTCCAGCTCACGAAGAAGCATCATATCCACATTGATGGCTCCGAAATCATTTTCAAGGATGCCGATGTTCTGTCCCTGCTCCATCAGATAACGGGCATATTTTTTTATAAATGTGGTCTTACCAGAGCCAAGAAAGCCCGTGATCAAATCTACCTTTACCATTATCTTTTTTCCTTATCATTCTTAAATATTTAATTCTTTTCGAATGTTTTCTGCAAAAATACGGTGTCCTTCTTCCGTAAAATGAACTCCATCGTAAATTGTCGGGATTTCCCATCCACTGGCATCTGTAAAAGCAATCCCAAGGCGCTTTGCAATCCTTTTATATTCTTTTCCCAGATTTCGGGATTCCGTCAGAAGTTCCGGACGGTCCACCCACTGTCCTTCCTGCATTGCCGGCGGTGCGATCAGACGAAGGCGCATCTTTCTGCTTGCAAGTCCTGCTTCTTCCATCATTCGCTTCAGAAAGCGTTCCATCCTCTTTGCCACATCCGCTGCTGTAAAATCCGGATTTTCCAGAAGATCATTTGTTCCAAGCATTACCAGAAGCCATACCGAATTCGGCTTTCGATGCCAGTCTCGAACCTGCTGACAGGCAAATTTTACAGTGCTGACCGTATGTGGTATGCTTCGTCCATTTACACCATGATTTTCGACTTTCCAGTCTGTCTCTGTATCCAGTATTCCTGTCCATCGGACCTCTTTGGGATATCTTCCTTCATTTGTATCATGCGGATCATATCCATATGTATTGGAATCTCCATAACAGATCAATGTTCCTGGCATGTTTTTATCCTCTTTTCTTGCATATTTTCACTATTGTTCTCTACAGTCTGCTCAGAAATGTCCACCTGTATACCAAACCCAGGCTGCCAGACCAAATTCTATGAGCATGATCAGCGGAATACCTATATAAAATTTCGGTTTTCTTGTTTTGTGATGAAAAATACTCATCCCAAGTAAAGCTCCGATGCTTCCGCCTATAACTGCAGCCCCCATCAGAACTTTCTCCGGGATCCTCCAGGCATGACGCCGTGCTCTGCTCTTATCGTCTCCGTACAACAGAAAAGTAATGAAATTGACTGCCAGTAAATATATGACCATATTTTTCATCATGTTCCGCCTCCTTGCCTTATATTATACATTACTTTTGCATGAATGGCAAAAAAACAGCCGGGTTTTATCCCAGCTGTTTTCCCATTTTTTTCAATTTTTCCCTTCGTTCGCGGTAATCCGGCAGTTCTTTTTCCACAACTGCCCAGAAACGCGGCGAATGATTCATTTCTTTACGATGTGCCAGTTCGTGGACAACCACATAATCAAGAAGTTCCGATGGCATCAGTACCAGCTTCCAGTTGAAGTTAAGATTTCCCGCAGAGCTGCAGCTTCCCCAACGGGTTCTCTGTTCT
>UMJX01010879.1_pt1 | contig 11630 bp, 12 predicted proteins | sample 1966131 | NCBI WGS metagenome assembly UMJX01 (sample SAMEA4836162, study PRJEB28245) | human gut metagenome | biome: gut microbiome; material: fecal sample | place: Denmark | collected 2008 | reverse complement strand
AATTTAAAATGATTTGCTGTTTCTAATATATCATCAACACTTGCAACAGTTTGACCTTCAAATAAGATTGAATTAGTTTCAAATATATATCTTGTTTGATCTTCTGTTAATTTACTTCCTTCAATATGATTTGTATTATATGCAAATATTACTTGTGTATTGTGATATAAATTTCCTTTTAATTTCATTTTTTTTTGTTCTCTTAGTACATCTAATACATTTATTTTTGAAACATCAAATTTTTCTTCATCTTTTATTAATTCATCTACAGTTATATTAAATGTTTCTGCTAATCTTTTTAATGATTCTATATTAGGCTCTAAAGTTCCTGTTTCATACTTCGAAATAGTTGCTGTACTTACTTCTAATATATCAGCAATTTCATTTTGAGTCATTTTATTTAATTCTCTATATAATTTTATTTTTTCTCCTAACATAATAAAAAACTCTCCTTTTTGTTTATAATAATATTATACAATATTATTTCTAAAAAAGAAAGTCTTTATTGTCATTTTATGTTTTATGTTCCAAAAGAGATATTACAAAATACTTTTAAATTTATAAATTTTTGAAAAAGTTTTAAAATTTTAATAAATTTCGATGTTTTTTAAGAAATTTTCTCAAAAAAGTTTAAATTATTGTCAAAAATTCTATTTTTTATGCTAATTTTTATTTTAACTAATAATTCTTGTATATTTTTCCACAACATTTCTTGTATTTTAAATTGCTTCCACATAGATATAGATAAATTATTTTGTTTTTTCTCTATATTTTTTATCAAACTCAAAAATCAATTTGATTGTCGACAACAATCTACTACTTCTTTTCCCTACAGGTTTTTCATTATATAAATCAAAAACCGCCTCACCTATTATTTGTCGATTATATTTATATTTTTCCTCAGTCTCCAGTAAATTAGATACTATAGTCTTGATCTTTTGTTCATCTTCATTCCAAAACAACAATTCTAATATTATATCCTTATTAATAGAATATAAATACTGTGTTCTTGAAATTTTTTCTAATTTTTCTATTCGTTCTGTAAAAGTCATGTATTTCATAAATTCCATACTATTACTTTGGTTATTTTTTTCTCCATTAGAATAATATAAATATATCTTTCTAAGACACAAATCATCAACTATTAGTGTATAATTATTATTTTTAGCTATACACATTGCATCTTGTTCTTCTTCATCTAAAATAGAAAACAAATTTAATTTATCTTCTTGATAGGTATTTTTTTCTATTTTTAGCTGATTAGCTACTTCAATTATTTCTCTAATAAATTCTATTTCATTTTCCATATCCTTTTCAGTATTTTCAATCATATATGGTTTATTATCATTTCCAATTCCCATGGATGCACTATGTCTATCATTAGCTTTTTCCCAAAAATATCTATTTAGCTTATTTATGGTACTTTCTGCTACATGTATTTTGGATTTATTCTCTATTAAAACTTTATCCATACCAAAAATTTTTAACACTATTAAAGATGATATAGTAACAACATATTCCTCTACTACCTCATTAGAAATTTCTCCTGCATAATACAATCCATCTGGGCTATTTAATAATGACATAATCATTGCACACTCATTACTGTTAAACATTTGTGAAAGTTTACTTACTGTTAATCCAACTTCGTTATTTTTCATCCTATATGTATTAATTATATTATCAATATAATTCTTCATATCCTTTAAAATAGGCATTATATCTTTTAACGGATCATTTGAATTAATATCTGTTTTTATAATCATACCATACTTACTTTTATCTGGTATATTTTCAAAAAAAATATCTCTTATTTTAAGCATAAAATATTCATATTTATTTACTATATTTTTTATAACATACTTTTTATTTTCAATACATACGATATCCTCTTTTTTCTTTAATATTACTTTATTTCTTATCTTCGATTGATAATTATAAAGTTCAACATCATATAATTCTTCTCCTTCTTTTTGAAGTTTGATATCTGTTTCAATACATATTTTCTTAACTATTCCATTTTCAGCATTTAAAATAGTTATTGTATCATTTTCAACTTTATTATATTCTTTCCACTTATATTCATTATAGTCAGTAAAAAATATTCCAAATACTATTTTAGATAAAATATCTAAGTTAATTTCATTTTTCGTATTATATATAATCTGATATATTTTTCTATTAGCTTCCTCAAAATTACCTTGTTTAGAATATATTGCTGCAATAATTATCATATGTTTTAAATTATTACTGTTGTCTAAAAAATCTATATATTTATCTATATTATAGTAATCTTGACTTTCATATTTTGAACTTAAGCAATAATAAGCTGATACATACGTATTACTTATATCAAAAGCTTCATCATAACATTTAAAAGCTTCATCATTTCTATTCTTTCTTCTTAGTAAATCTCCTTTATACACTAAAATCTCATTGCTTTTTCCTTCTATTTTTATTATTTCATCAATCATTTTCAAAGCTCTGTTTTTTGAGCTTTCCGTACTTTTTTCATTCTGTATTACATTTCTAATATAAATCATTTTTGTCTTTATATATTGCATACGACATTTTTCTAGTAACTGTATACTTTTATTAAATAATCGCATCTTTTCAAATTTTTCCGCTAATATTTCAATTATTAATTCGTCATCTATCTCTGCTGTTTGAATTGACTGATCGCAATATTGTAAAATTTCTCTTTTAGAGTATTTATTCTCATATAAAAATTCCGCAATTGCTATATTAACTAATGGTATTTTAAGGTATTTTTCATCTATATTTTTCTTTGTTTCTTCAATTCCTTTTTCATTCATTAAAGCTTGAACATATTTCGTAGCTAAAAAGCCATTGTCATTTAAATCATCTAGCTTTTTTCCATCTAATACTTGAATAATTTTTTTATAATCTTTTTTTATATTTAATACATCAACAAATCTTACAAGCATATCAATTTCTGTAAGATCATTTTGATTTTCAATTATACTTTTTTCTGCTAAATCTATTTTATTAGTCAATATTAAGGCATCTACATATATTATTTTTAACTCTTTAACTTTTTTTAATTTATCATCTAACCTTTCATATTCATTTACACACAATATTGGTTCTTTAATCAATAACGAATGTAATAAATAATAATAATAGTATTCTCTATATATAATATTTTGATCAAAATACTGCTTAACAGACTTCAGTAATTCTATATTATCATTCAAAATATTTTTGTCGAATCCATTAATACCAAATACACTGTTTTTATCATTCAATATTTCGTATAAGTTTGTTATTGCTTTTAAATATGTAACATACTCTGTTTGTAATTCAAGTTTCTCGAGAACTTTTTTTGCTAACAAATTTTTATTTCTAATCATTAATGATGATATAAGTATCCCTATAGAATCATTTGTTTTAGATATTTTTTCATTAACCGAATCCTTAACTATATATCTATTTACTATCTCATCATATTTTTTTTCATTATATAACATTTTTATTTCATATAATTCAATGTTATTTTCAGATTCATTTAATTCTTTCAATTTATTAATATATTTATTAAATTCTTTTCTATTTACTAATAGTATATTTAATGAAGTTCCAAATTTATAATATTTAAGATTATTTTTATCTATTGATAGTATTCGTTCCGCCACGGCTTTGGCTTCGTCATATTTTTCCATATTTAAAAGAGTTATTGACCTATAATAAATTATATCAATTTTAAGATTTCGAGAAAGGTTATCAAATCCTTCAGATATCATATATTCTTTTAATAAATCATTAACTTCCACATAATTTCCAACATTGATATCATTTTTTACTTTTGTTAGCATACCTTTTATTGTTTTATTTAATATTTCACTATCTTCTATTCTATTTATAAAAATACAATCTTTATATTGATTTACTATTGAATTTGTAATTTCACTATTGTTAATGTTATTACTACTATTATTATCTAACATATTATCATACCCTTATTTGATTAATTGTCGAATTATTAACTGTGCTCTTTTGTATATTATTATTTTTTTCATTATTAATAGATATTTTTATACTCAATGCAATTTTTAAAGTTATCCCGCTTATTATCAAAGAAATTACAGAAATAATTAAACCTAATATTGTTGCAATATTTGCCAAATTTTCTAAACTCATTTTTATTCTCCTTTACACATCACATTTTACTTAAAGATCTTTTTCATAATCCCACTTTTCATATCATTAATATTATAAATATTGTTCATTACATCAAATGTTTCTTTTAAATTATTTCTTGCAGAAATCCATCCCATTCCATCTGTAAACCATACAAATTCAAAACCAATAACATTATTTGATTCTTCTGACAACATTTTATAACTTCTTGCTGTTTCATTTAATTTAGAACCGTCTGCAGCATAAAAATTAGTCTCAATTCCATAAATACATCTATCTGTTTTAATAACAAAATCGAATCTCTTCGTAGATTGATTTTTATTACTAATAAATGACATATCTAATTTCCATTTTTCCTCTATGTCTTGTAAATACATTTCCCTAAAATATGTTTCATTTTTCTTAAATCCAGCTTTTTGAATAAATTTTTCTACAACATCTTCCATTAGATGTCCTCCACGATTCTTTCTTGCATTTGAATTCAATCCACATTCAACACCTAAAACATAATCATACAAATTATTTACCATATGATTTTGTAATAAATCAAAAAGTCCTGTTTCTTTCATAAACACTTTATATTGTTCAACATCATAATTCATTTTTTTAAAGTTATATTCAAATTTGTTTCCTTCTTCATCTAATACAATAATTTCTGATTGTCTTACTGCTAAAAGAGTAGGAATACATTTTAATACTTCTGGATATTTTTTTACTAAATCCTCAAATTCATTTTCTATATCATTACTTCCAATTAACGAATTTAACATATTTAATTCTATCTTATATATTTCTGCATTTTTATATATAGTTTCAAAATCTATGTAGTATTTGTAATTAGCTATACTATCCGTGAATGTTAATAACCATTCAGCAAAATTTCTTTTCATAAAGCTCCTCCTTATTCAAATTTTTTTAATAGCATATTTATTGTTTTTTCAATTTTAGATAATTCAAATTTAATTTGAGCAGAACTTTCATTCATCATTCTTTTTGAAAAATCTTCTTCATTAATAGTCATTCTAAATTTTCTTAATGTTTGATATACTTTTCCAGCTTTTCCGTCATCTTCAATCTTTTGATATCCTTCATAAATATCAAGATTCCCGTCTGCAATTTCTCTCATTATTTTATTAGATTCTTTATCTTGTACCTTAGCAATTCCTCCAAATACATTTCTAATATCTAATGCCATTTTAATCTCATTATTTTTTATAGATTCATTTATTTTATCTTGTAGTCCATCAACAGTTTCTAAATATTTACGTATGTTTCTATTTTTTAACAGTTCTTCATAGTAGCTCCATTTTTCAGGATGATTATCCTCATTTTCCAACATGTATTTATAAACTTTAATAGCATTTTCAGCATTTCCTTTTGTAATTCCTAATTCCTTTGCTATAAATTCTAAAGATTGCTTAGATTTTTTCATTCTTCTATATAAATAACCTGCTTGTTCATAGGGATTCCAATCTTTTCTTCCAATTATATGATATTGTCCTAATAATTGAAACACTGCGCCTTCTGGTATATTTTCTGGTAAAATAGTACATTTTATTTTTCCCCATTTTATAGGATCTTCTTTAGCCAATAGTCTATATGCAGCTAATCTACTATTTCCTTCAAATACAATAAAATCCTTATCTCTTATGATAACAGGATCTATTAAACCTCCGTTAGCCTTTATTGATTCTTTTAATTGTTTAACATGTTCCATTGAAGTCATTATTTCTTCTATTGTTTTTTGGTCTGGTTCATTTGAATCTACATCTAATGCAGCATAAACCCTAGGATTTTCTGGATAAAATAATAATAATGATTGATTAATCTCTGTTTTTATTACATCATAATCTTTTCCTCCAATTGTTAATTTATCTTTTACTTCAATTTCCATTATTATTCCTCCTCTTTCAATATTTTTTTAATTATGTCTCCATATGTATAATCCATTTTATTTTTATATTCTTCTAATGTTATATCTCCTTGAGAAAGTTTTGCTGCATTTTCTTTTGCCTTTAATAAACTGTCTATCCATTCATCTATGCTTCCTCTTATCATAATATTATATACATAACATGTTTTTTTCTGTGATATTCTATGAATCCTATCTTGAGCTTGTAAATAATCATCTAAACTAAATCCTCTATCATAGAATATAACGTTATTTGCTACTGTTAATGTTAAACCTTCTTTTGCAGATTGAGGTGTAGCAAATAGAACTTTAGCATCACCTTTTTTAAATTTTTCTACTGACCTATTTCTATCTTCAATCTTCATCTTTCCATGAATTTTTACTGTATTATATTCTTTATACATTTTAGTAAAATAATCTATATTTTCTATAAAACTTGACCATACTATACATTTTTCATTTTTTGAAGTTATTTCCTTTAATAACCTATTTAATTCTTTTTCTTTTTCAGATTTAAAATCTATTGTATCATCTAATAATTTTGGATTTGATGTAATCTGTACCAATCTTAACATTCTTTTTAATATTGGCGATGAATCATCTATTTGTTTCACATCTCCTTGATTTATTTCACAAATACATTCATCTTTTACCTTATTATACATTTTAAATTGTTTTGGATTAAAATTAGTCCAAACATCTATATACTCTCTATCTGGTAAAAAAACAACTCCACTATTTTTCGTTTCTCTTACACAAAATTTGTTTATTTTATTAAAAATAATAGATATAGCATTTTCAAACTTTTCTTTTTTATCACTATTTATGCTTAAATCATTTGACAAATCTGTATCTTTTTCAAATTCTTCAAAATTTTTTCCTAAACTTTTTCCATTATCTAAGAAAAAAATCTGAGCCCAAATATCATATGGTCTATTAGCAACAGGAGTTCCTGTCATAATCACTCTTTTTTTAAATAACATAGATAATTCAAAAAAATCATTTGTTAATTTAGATTCTGGATTTTTTATCTTAGCAGATTCATCTATAATTATTCCAACATTTCTTGCTTTCAAATATAATTTAAATCTTTCTTTTTCAGTAGATATAGTTTCAAAATTAGTCACTACTATTCTTGCTGGTCCATTAAAAACATAAAAATTATCAGCTCTATTATTAGTTAAAATTTGTGGTTTTATTTTAGTATGAATTTTAAACTCTTCTATCCAGTTATATACTAATTGCTTCTTCGTTACAATTAACACTGTATCAATATCTGTTTTATCCAACCAATACAACAACAAATCTATTGCTATTTTTGTTTTTCCCAATCCTTGCTCATGAAAAATAGCAGCATATTCTAAATCTTTTATAGTTTCAAAAGCTTCTTCTTGATACTTGAAAGCTTCCAAAGTTGGACATAAATTTGGTTCATTTTTAAGGTGTATTTTTTTCATAATTCACATACCTTCTCTACATCATTCAATATAATTATTTTTATATCAATATTATATTGATTCTTTAATTTTTTTAATATTTTTTTTGCATATATAGTTTCTGTCCACGGAACTGATAATATAAACATAGATTCCTTGCCATTTAAATTACAATATTCAAGGTATGACTTATATTGTTCGATGCTATGTTTTCTGTCAATATCATCTATTGTTTTAGCTTCTCCAATTATAACTTTTCCACAATAATTATAAAAAACATCTGGTCTATATCCATTAATTAAACCTTCTGTTTTATATGTATTTTGCAAATCATATTTTATAAAAGCCTTTTCAATTTCTATATTATTTTCTATAAATTTCTTTATTGTTTTAATTAATTCTATATGTTTTACGGATTCTGACATAATTATTTTTCCTCATCAAAATTTTTAATCAACCATTTTATATTTTCATATAAATCTAATAATATATTTTTTTCATTTTCTCTATCAGTATCGTATTGTAATGATTTTAATTCTTTTAATTCTATCTCATTAATTTTTTTATTTAATTGATTGGCTAAAACGTAATATGGAATGTTATTTAAGGTCTTATCAAAACTATCATCTACAACAACCTTCTTCTCTGCCTCTGAAATATTAGAATTTAAAAATACATTAATTGCTTCGTTATTATTGAATATTAATGGCAGTTTACGAACATTTACTGCAGTATCTACATTTCCATTTATAACCCATTTAGCATAATCTTCTATTGTATATCCTTTTCTAAAAATAGCTTCCTTAATTGTCTTTCTTTGAAATTCATAAAATTTAGAAAAATCTTTTTGGTCAAATTCACTATCATCATGTAAATTTTTTCTATAATATGTTTCCATTTCATTATAAGATTCTATTAATTTAATAATTTCTGATTGATTTCCTCCACAAAAAGAAATTATTTGTGTCATAGGTAAATTTCTAGAATTACTTAAATAATTCAAATATTTAGCTTTTGAATAAGGATCCCATTCTCTTGGCCCAACTAAATGAGACTGTAATCTAATTGCATCTTTTTCATTTTCGTCTAAATTCTTGAAAACTAATGCACTAATAGTTTCCCAATTTCCTTCTACTCCATATTTTTTAAACTCTTTATATATTTGAACTCTCGTATTTCCTTCAATAACAATCATCTCACCATTTTCCATTTCATTGACCATTATTGGATTTATAATACCTTTATTAGCTTTTATTGACTCTTTTAAGGTGTTATATGATGTTCCTTTTTCATCATTTGTTCCTCCTCCTAAAACTAATGATATTACCTCACTATTTAAATCTTCTTTTCCGTATATTTCAATATATTTTGCTATTCTTGGATTTTCCATATCTAATTGAATATTTTCTATATTTAACTCTCTAAATTCTGGTTTCATATTTTCCTCCTTCATTTATATTTCTTTATATCTTCTTATTGATAAATCCAAATACTCTGTTGAATTATCAATTCCAACAAAATTTCTATTTAATTTATTAGCAGCAATTCCTGTAGTACCGCTCCCACTAAATGGATCCAATATTAAATCATTTTCATTTGTTGATGCTAATATTATTCTTTCTAATACTTCTAATGGTTTTTGTGTAGGATGTTTACCATGTTTCTTTTCTGATGGCTTGGTAAGTGAAGTTGTCCATACATCCTTCATTTGTTTATTATCATTCAACTCTTTCATTAAACTATAATTAAATTTATATTTTACTTTTGGTAAATCTTTTCTTGCCCATAATATTGTTTCTGTTGAATGAGTAAAAGTTTTACAAGCAAGATTTGGAGGTGGATTTGTTTTTTGCCAAGTAATATTATTAATAATTTTAAATCCTTCTTCTTCCAACGCCATACCTATTGAATAGATATTGTGAAGAGTTCCACTTATCCAGATTGTTCCTTCATCTTTTAAAACTCTATAACATTCTTTTATCCAATTTCTATTAAATTCGTGTTTTTCTTTTATTGTTAATGCTTTATCCCATTTTCCTTTGTTTACACTAACCATTTTTCCACCACTACATGTTATTCCATCATTAGATAAAAAATATGGTGGATCTGCAAAAATCATATCAAATGACTTTTCTTTCATCTTTTTTAGTGCAGCAAAAGTATCATTATCAATTAATTTAAAACTACTTTCTTCAAAGTAGAATTTTCCTTGATACATTCATTCATCTCCTCGTAATTTGTAATAAGCAATTCTGAAATTGCTCCTCTCCCTTTTGCATTTGCATTTATCATTCTTTTAGCTGATACTTCATTTATATTAAATCCTTTATATATTTCTTCAAAAAATGTATCATCTTTATTAGTGTTTTTAGGATTTGAATTTGACAACATTAATTTTGCTTTTTTTTCATTTAATTTTTTATAATATGTTGCTAATTCTTTTTGATTATCATCATTAAAATCTTCCTTAGTATACGATGTAAACCCTGATGATACAGATAACGGTCTATATGGTGGATCAAAATAAACGAAAGTATTATTATCAACATATTGTTCACTCTTTGTATAATCCCCATATTGGAAAACAACATTTCTTATTAGAGATGATAAATTTCTTAAATTATCTGCATCACATATAGTTGGATTTTTATATTTTCCACATGGTACATTAAATTCACCACTTTTATTTACTCTATATAATCCATTAAAACATGTTCTATTTAAAAATATAAATTCACTTGCTCTCTTTACGCTTTGTTCATTTTTATCTATTCTATATGAATTATATTCTTTTCTAATCTCATAAAAATATTTTTGTCTATCATCTTGTTCTAATATAATGAAATCTTTTTCCATTTTATCTAGCTTATTTATTAATTCATCAACATTATTTTTTATAACATTATAACAATTTATTAAATCAATATTTATATCAAAAGCATATACTTCTTTAACATCATATTTTTGTAATATATTTATTAAAACTGCTCCACCACCTATAAATGGTTCAACATATTTATTTATCGTTTCATTTTCTAATTCAAATGGATAGAAGTTTTTTAATTGAGGAATTAAACTTCCTTTACCTCCTGCCCATTTTACAAATGGTCTTACCTCTTTCATTACTCCTCCTATTGTTCTTTATTTCATTTCTACAATATCATCTAAATTACAATTTAAAACTTTACAAATTTTAACTAATGTCTCCATTTTTACCATTTCATTTTTACCCATTTTAGCCATCTCATTTGTTGTTATTCCTGCTTTTTCAGATAATTGTGTTTTATTAATTTTCTTATCAATCATTAATTTCCAAAGTCTATCATAATTTACTTGCATAAATTATTCCTCCACATTTTTTATTTCAAAGTCATTCTATCATTTTAGTTTTATTTATTCAATATAATTTTGAATATTTCAAGAAATAATTTAAAGGCACTCCTCCAAGTGCCCTATTTTACAACTTTTTTACCTTATTTTTCTTTTGAACTTTTTCTTGTTGTTCATTTTTCTGTAAAGCTTTCATCTCTTCACTCATCTTCTTAGACCTAATCTCAATATCATTACACAAACCAATTTTATATCTAACATCAGCTATCTTATATCTAATACTTTCAATTTCTTTACTAATATCATCCTTATTTTCAATTTTAAGTTCATGTTGTCTTTTATAATTTTTCAATAGAATATTCATCTCCAAAGGCTCTTTGAAGTCTTACATATTTCTTTGCAGGATATTTTCTAATACTAATTTTTTCTGCTCTAATTTTATACTCATATCCCATCTTTTTTATATTATTATAAAAATCATTTACTAACCACGAATTACTTATTGCATAATCAATATCTTCTTTTATAAATTGATAATAACCATCTTTACTTACATAGTCATTATAATAATATTTAAAATCAATTTTTCCTTTTTTACACTCTTTTGGATTCAATACACTTAATCCATATTCTTCGCATAATCCATCTGAAATTTCTCTAAAAATTCCAGTATTTTTTCTATTGCTATAATACTTTTTTCCATCTACAAATGAAACAGAATTTACTACAAAATGGTTGTGAATATTATCTGTATTTAGATGTGTTGTTACTACAACTTGAAATCTATCTCC
>UMJX01006830.1_pt1 | contig 11770 bp, 7 predicted proteins | sample 1966131 | NCBI WGS metagenome assembly UMJX01 (sample SAMEA4836162, study PRJEB28245) | human gut metagenome | biome: gut microbiome; material: fecal sample | place: Denmark | collected 2008 | reverse complement strand
TATAACTTTGTCTAACTTTTGGGGGTCAGTTCAAACCGCTAAAATTTATGTCAACGGCAAAAAACTTGTAGGTGTTTCTAATTGGTGTGATAATTACAATTCACTGATTGTATGGGCAAAGAAATGTCACATTCCGGTGCTTGCCCCCAATAAAAAGTCTAATTCGTCTAACAGTTTGGATTTAAACGCATTGAGTAATAATATTTCAATGATAGTTGCGGTTGTTGTATTCGCAATTATGATGATCGGTGCGGCAGTTGTTTTTATTAATTCTATTTCTTGATTTTTATTAAAAGTACGGGGATGAATCTATGCTGTTTAATAGTCTTTTGTGCAAGTAAAAGGTTGATACTTTTTATTAAGGTCTTAAATATTAAGTATATTACGCATTATAAAAGGGTGCTGTCCATATGGAAAGCACCCTTAAATTTATTTAGTTAGCTTGTACTAAAATTAATACAAAGATTAAGCCTTAGGGCCTGCCTCTACGAGAGCCTTACCTGCCTCGTTGCCTTCGTACTTAGCAAAGTTCTTAACAAAACGAGCTGCAAGATCCTGTGCCTTTGCTTCCCAATCAGCAACATTTGTATATGTGTCGCGTGGGTCGAGAATAGCAGGATCTACGCCTGGGAGCTCTGTTGGAACTTCAAAGTTGAAGTGAGGAATTGTCTTTGTAGGAGCCTTTGTGATAGAACCGTCGAGAATAGCGTCGATGATACCTCTTGTATCCTTAATAGAGATACGCTTGCCTGTGCCGTTCCAACCTGTGTTTACGAGGTAAGCCTTAGCACCGCTCTTTTCCATCTTCTTAACGAGCTCTTCAGCATACTTTGTTGGGTGAAGCTCAAGGAAAGCCTGACCGAAGCAAGCAGAGAATGTTGGAGTTGGCTCTGTAATGCCACGCTCTGTACCTGCGAGCTTAGCTGTAAAGCCTGAGAGGAAGTAGTACTTTGTCTGCTCAGGAGTAAGGATTGATACAGGCGGAAGTACACCGAAAGCATCTGCTGAAAGGAAGATTACATTCTTAGCAGCAGGAGCTGAAGATACAGGACGAACAATGTTCTCAATGTGATTGATTGGGTAAGATACACGAGTGTTCTCTGTAACTGTCTTGTCGTTAAAGTCAATTTTACCGTCCTTATCTACTGTTACGTTCTCAAGAAGAGCATCTCTTCTGATTGCGTTGTAGATGTCAGGCTCTGACTCTTTGTCAAGGTTAATAACCTTAGCATAGCAGCCGCCCTCAAAGTTAAATACACCGTTGTCGTCCCAACCGTGCTCGTCATCACCGATGAGAAGTCTTTTAGGATCTGTTGAAAGTGTAGTTTTACCTGTACCTGAAAGACCAAAGAAGATAGCTGTGTTCTCGCCGTTCTTATCTGTGTTAGCTGAACAGTGCATTGAAGCAATACCCTTAAGTGGGAGGTAGTAGTTCATCATTGAGAACATACCCTTCTTCATCTCGCCGCCGTACCATGTGTTTACGATAACCTGCTCACGGCTTGTGATGTTGAACATTACAGCTGTTTCAGAGTTAAGACCGAGCTCCTTGTAGTTCTCAACCTTAGCCTTTGATGCGTTGTAAACAACGAAATCAGGCTCAAAGTTCTCAAGCTCTTCAGCAGATGGCTTGATGAACATATTTGTTACAAAGTGAGCCTGCCAAGCAACCTCAACGATGAAACGAACTGCCATTCTTGTATCATGGTTAGCGCCGCAGAATGCATCTACAACATAAAGCTTCTTGTTTGAAAGCTCTTTCTTAGCAAGCGCTTTTACAGCTTCCCAAGCTTCCTGTGTTGCAGGATGGTTGTCGTTCTTGTATTCGTCAGAAGTCCACCATACAGTGTCCTTTGAATTCTCGTCCATAACGATGAACTTATCTTTAGGTGAACGGCCTGTGTAAATACCGGTCATAACATTAACTGCGCCAAGCTCAGTTTCCTGTCCAACCTCATAGCCTTCCAAATCAGCCTTTGTTTCCTCGTTAAAGAGTTCGTCATAGGAAGGATTGTGGATAATTTCAGTAGTACCGGTAATACCATACTTAGTTAAATCAATCTTTGCCATTTCAGTATCAACCTTTCTGTTTCTTAAATTACATAGTATCAGAGTTTGCGGTGGGTTGTAATTACCAAACAATCTACACTGCAATAACCTATGTTCGTTAGTATTTTAGCATAATTTTTTACCCTCGTCAAGCCAATTGCCAATTAATTTGGTCGGTTTTGTCATATTGTGGTTTATTCGACATCAACACTGTATTTGTATATTGATAAGAGGTGTAAAAAGTGCTATAATATTGTATTATAAGCAGGTTTATTCTGTATATTCAGCACTTTAAAAAGCAAAGAAAATTTACCGTTACGGGAGGATATTATGAGCCTTGTTGAATTTAAAGATGTTTACAAAATATATAAAATGGGCGAAGTGACTATTAACGCTGTCGAGGGTGTTTCTTTTAATATAGAGCAGGGCGAGTTTTGCGTGGTAGTCGGTGCATCGGGTGCAGGCAAGACAACCGTACTTAATATTCTCGGCGGAATGGATACCTGTACAAAAGGCAGTATTATTGTCGGCGGCAGAGATATAAGCAAGCTGAAAGACAAACAGCTTATTGAATACAGACGGTTTGACATTGGTTTTGTATTTCAGTTTTATAACCTTGTGCCTAACCTTACCGCAAAAGAAAATGTAGAGCTTGCAACGCAGATAAGTAAAAATCCGATGGACAGTACAGAGGCGCTTGAAAGTGTCGGACTTTCACAGCGCAGTGCAAACTTTCCCGCTCAACTTTCGGGCGGTGAACAGCAGAGAGTTTCCATTGCAAGAGCACTTGCCAAGCGACCTAAACTTTTACTTTGCGATGAGCCGACGGGTGCTCTTGACTATAACACCGGCAGACAGATTTTAAAACTTTTGCAGGAAACCTGCCGAAAAGAAAATATGACGGTAGTTCTCATAACCCACAATTCAGCAATTACCCCAATGGCAGATCATATTATAAAGATGAGAAGCGGCAGGGTAATTATGGATGTTCACAATGATGAACCTAAAAATGTTGAAGAAATCGAATGGTAATTCATATTTTCTGCGAAAGGGGAGAGGACATTGACTAAAACCCTGTTAAAAAATACTTTCAGAGAAATTGCAAATTCTAAAGCAAGGTTTATTTCTATACTTGCGATTATTGCACTCGGTGTTGGATTTTTTGCCGGAATCAAAGCTACGATTCCGTCAATGTACAATATGGCAGACGAATATTATTCTCAATCCGATCTTATGGATTACAGGCTTGTATCTACTGTCGGATTTGATAAAGATGATGTAAAAGCGGTTGAAAATCTTGACAATGTAACCGATGTGATGCCGTCGTATTTTGCAGACCTTGTTTTAAAATCAAACGGAAACGGCGGTAACGGCAAGGTTATAAGAGTATCCGCTGCACCTAAAAGTTATAACAATAATAAAACTCTTAATACATTAAACATAAAAGAGGGAAGACTACCCGAGAAAAAGGGTGAAATCCTTGTTGAATACGGCAGTGTCGGCAGCAGTGATTATAAAATCGGCGACAAGGTTGTATTTGGAAGTGAAAGCGGAGAATCCAATGCACTTGATATGGTAGATACGCTTGAATATACTGTCGTCGGTAAAGTGGAATCACCTATGTATATTTCGTATCAGCGTGGCTCAACTACAATCGGCAACGGCAATATTGCAGCATTTATGTATATTTATCAGGATGATTTTGTAACCGAAAGATATACGGAAATGTATGTGAAAACCGTTTTTTCTGACGGCGACGGTTCAGTCTTTGATGACGAATATGAAAAAGACATTGAAAGCTTTACAACTGTTCTTGAAAATACCGCCGATTTACGCTGTGAGGCATTTGATAAAGATGTTATAGGCAAAGCAAAACAGGAACTTGAGGACAGTAAAAACGATTATGAAACCGAAAAATCCGAGGCTCTTACAAAACTTGATGATGCAAAAGCAACTTTAGATAATTCGGAAAAAGAATATACAGATAAGATTTCAGATGCACAATCGCAACTTGACACAGCCAAAAAGCAGATAGATGACGGAAAAAGTCAGCTTGAAACTGCTAAAAAAGAATACGAAAACGGCATTGCGGCAGGTGAAAGCGAACTTTCTTCTGCGCAGGCGGAACTTGACAGTGCAAAAGCCGAATATAATGCAGGTGTTGAAGAATATAATTCAAAAATCAGCATAGCGGAAGAAACTCTTGCCGAAAAAGAAGATGAATTCAATACCGCAAAAAGTGAATTTGAAAACAATCAAAAGCCGCAGCTTGAAACCGCAATAGCAACTTGCAAATCACAGATTGAGGCTTTACAGGCGCAAATTGAGGTTACAGAGGACGAAACCGTTCTTGCTGTATTGCAGGAACAGCTTACACAGGTTCAGGCAGTTTTAGCAGATTGTGAAACAAAACTTGCTATGGCGCAAGAACAGCTTGATACGGCAGAACAACAGCTGAACAACGGAAAACAAGAGCTTGAAACACAAAAAGCGGAAGGACAGGCACAGCTTGACTATGCACTTGCTCAAATTCAAAGTGCAGAACAGCAGATTGCGGACGGACAAGCACAGCTTGAAAGTAAAAAAACAGAGGGACAAGCTCAAATATCGCAGGCTGAAACCGAACTTGCGACAGCACAGGAAAAATATGACAACGGAAAGTCCGAACTTGAGGAGCAGAAAATAAGCGGCAGACAAAAGCTTGATGACGGTTGGAAAGAATACAATGATTCAAAAGCCGAGGCTGATGATAAATTTAAAGAGGCAGAACAAAAAATTGCCGACGCACAGGAAGAAATAGACGCTATAGCAGATCCCGAGTGGTATGTGTTTGACAGGTCGGATAATCCGGGTTATTCAACCTTTGCGCAGAATGTTGAGCGACTCGGTGCAGTGGCATCAGTATTCCCGATGTTCTTTTTACTCGTTGCGGTTTTGGTTTGTGTAACCACAATGACAAGACTTGTAGAGGAAAAGCGTAAAGAAATCGGAATATTAAAAGCGCTCGGCTACAATAACTTAAGCATAATAATGAAATTTGTGATTTATGCTGTTTTTGCAGGTGTAATCGGTTGTACCGTAGGTGTATTAATAGGCATAAATACACTGCCGTATATTATTTATAATGCATATCAGATTATGTATTATATGCCTGACATCAGCATTGTACCTGATGCACAGAGTATTATACTCGGTACGCTTGCCGCCGTACTTTGTACATTGCTTGTTTCTGTAATAGTATGTGTAAGAGAATTAAGCCAGAGCTGTGCAAAAATTCTAAGACCTAAAACTCCGAAAGCAGGCAAGAGGATACTGCTTGAGAGAATTACTCCGATATGGAAACATATGAATTTTTCCGCAAAGCTGACTACAAGAAATATTTTCAGATATAAATCAAGAATGTTTATGACAATCATAGGCATTGCAGGCTGCACGGCTTTGATAGTTGCGGCATTCGGACTTAAAAACAGCTTTATTCCGCTTTCCGATACACAGTTTAGCGAAATATTCAAATATAATGCGGTTGTTATTCCTAAAGAAGGCGGAACTGCCGAACAGCTTGATTATCTGAAAAATGCAATAAACAATACGGGCGATGCAGCGTCAATTATGCTTGCAGGTCAGCAGGAAGTTGTTGTAAAGAAAAATAATGTTGTAAAAGATGAAAGCACTTATCTTACGGTAATGGAAGATCCGCAGAGATTTTCGGAGGTTACAGAACTTAGAACAAGGGGCGACAAAAAGCACCTTGATATTACCGATGATTCCGTAATGATAAATGAAAAAATGGCGAACGAATTGTCTGTCAAAGTCGGTGATACCGTAAATGTAACTGTTGATGATAAAACCGCAGAACTTACAGTAGGCGGAATTTATGAACAGTATATAAAGAATTATGTGTTTATTTCTCCTAAACTTTACAGCGAAAAATTCGGAGAAGAACCGCAGTTTAATATGGCACAGGTTGTACTGAAAAATCCTGACGAACAGACTGCGTTCGGTGAAAAAATGCTGACGAATGATAAAGTAGCGGGTGTAACCTATCTTTCATCAGGTATGGGTGAAATTGAAGATATGCTCAATTCGCTTAATATGGTTGTGCTTGTTATGATTATTTGTGCAGCGGCACTTGCGTTTGTAGTGCTTTATAATCTTACAAATATCAACATTGCCGAGCGTGTGCGTGAAATCGCAACTTTTAAGGTGCTCGGATTTTACAGCAGAGAAACCTCAAGCGTTATTTATAAAGAAAATATCGTGCTTACTCTCGGAGGTATTCTTTCGGGACTTGTTCTCGGTATTTTCCTTACAAGATTTATTATTCAGACCGTTGAGGTTGACAATGTAATGTTTGGCAGAGATATTTTGCCTGCATCATTCGTTTTTGCGGCTTTGCTGACATTTGCATTTGCTTTGCTTGTGAATTTTGCAATGGGATTTAAGATTAAAAAAGTAAATATGGTTGAAAGCCTAAAAAGCGTAGAATAAACAGTGCCGCACATTATTTGTGCGGCATTGTCAGAAAAGATACAAATTTTGAAATAAAAATCACGCAAAATATTGATTGCTAAGGCAAATTGTGGTATAATACAAAAGAATAGGCAATTTAGCACAATATCAGTGAAAGGAACTGTAAATATATGATAAAAGCTAATCAGTATCGCACCGTAACTTGCGGTGAGTTAAGAGAAGAAAATATCGGACAGGAAGTTCGTGTAGCAGGCTGGGTTGAAAATATCCGTGACCACGGCGGCGTAATGTTCCTTGACATTCGTGATCAGTACGGTGTTCTTCAGGTAGTAGTTCACAATGACGAGTTACTTAAGGGTATTAACAAAGAATGTACCGTAACATTGAGCGGTAAGGTAGTAAAGAGAGATGAAGAAACTATCAACTCTAAGATTGCTACCGGTTATGTTGAGGTACACACAGATGACATTACTGTTCTCGGCAAATGTAAAAATGTTCTTCCTTTTGAGGTTGCAACATCAACAAATACTTCAGAGGAAGTTCGCTTAAAGTATCGTTTCCTCGACCTTCGTAATCAGAAGGTGCATAATAACATTATGCTCCGTTCACAGATTATAACATTCCTCCGTGCAAAAATGAACGAGATGGGATTTAATGAAATTCAGACACCGATTCTTTCAACTTCATCACCAGAAGGAGCAAGAGATTATCTTATTCCGAGCCGTAAGCACAAGGGCAAATTCTATGCTCTTCCGCAGGCTCCGCAGATTTTTAAGCAGCTCCTTATGGTTTCCGGTTTTGACAGATACTTCCAGATTGCACCTTGTTTCAGAGATGAGGATGCAAGAGCAGACCGTTCGCCGGGCGAGTTCTATCAGCTTGACTTTGAAATGGCTTTTGCCACACAGGAAGATGTATTTGCAGTTGCAGAAGAAGTGCTTTACGAAACATTCACAAAGTTTACAGATAAAGAGGTTTCTAAGCCTCCGTTTGTTCGTATTCCGTACACTGAAAGTATGTTAAAGTACGGTACAGACAAGCCTGATCTCCGTAACCCACTCGTTATCGTGGAGATTAGCGATATGTTTGAGGAAACTGACTTTAAGCCGTTCCTCAAAAAGACTGTTCGTTCAATTAATGTACCGGGTGCCGCAAAGCAGTCAAAGAGCTGGTTCAAGAAGATGGAAGAATTTGCACTTTCTATCGGTATGAAGGGACTCGGCTATGTTAAGGTAAGAGATGATATGACATTTGACGGTCCTATCGACAAGTTCCTTAAAGAGGGCGACAGAGAGGAGCTTATTAAGCGTAATAATTCTAACGCAGGCGATGTTATTTACTTTATCGCAGATACAGAAAAAGACGCTCCAAAGCTTGCAGGTCAGATTCGTACAGAGGTTGCTAACCGTCTTGACCTTATTGACAAGTCAAAGTTTGAGATGTGCTTTATCGTTGACTTCCCAATGTATGAGCATGATGAAACCACAGGTCAGGTAATCTTTACACACAACCCATTCTCTATGCCACAGGGCGGTATGGACAGCTTGCTTAATAAGAACCCCGATGATATTCTTGCTTATCAGTATGACATCGTATGTAACGGTGTTGAGCTTTCATCAGGTGCTGTTCGTAACCACGACCTTGATATTATGATTAAGGCATTTGAGATTGCAGGATATACCGAAGATGAGCTTAAATCTAAGTTCTCTGCTCTCTACAACGCATTCCAGTACGGTGCTCCGCCACATGCAGGTATGGCTCCGGGCGTTGACAGAATGATTATGCTCATTACTGAAGAAGAGAACATCAGAGAGGTTATTGCTTTCCCAATGAACTCAAATGCTCAGGATCTTCTCCTCGGTTCACCTGGAGAGGTAACAGAGCAGCAGCTGCGTGAAGTTCACATTAAATTAAGATAACTTCATATATACTCAAAGGGCGAGTTGTTTTTATGACTTGCCCTGATTCTGTTTATACAAAGGATGGTTTTTATGGTAACAAGAGAAGATGTTGAAAACATTGCGTTGCTTTCAAAGCTGTTCGTTCCCGAAGAGGAGCTTGACAGCCTTACACAGTCAATGCAGGAAATTATAGATTTTGCCGATACAATCAATAATGCTCCCACAAGCGGTGAGAGCTTTGACAACATAAACAACCTTTCAAATGTATTTCGTGAGGATGTTGTGGTTGAGTCATATGACAGCGAGGAAATTTTGAAAAATGCCCCTGAACAGGCAGAGTCACATTTCCTTGTCAGAGGCAGAGAATAAGAGGTGTAAAAATGGGTAGTATTGCAAAAATTCACGAAATGCTTGTTTCCAAGCAGGTTTCGTGTACGGAGCTTACTAAAAGCTATCTTGAAGAAATAGAAAAATCAAACGACGAGCTTAACGCTTATGTAAATGTAACTCCCGATACAGCGCTTGAAACCGCAAAGACTGTTGACGAAAAAATTGCAAAGGGCGAAGAAATCGGTATGCTCGAGGGTGTGCCTATGACTCTTAAAGATAATCTTTCTACAAAGGATATCGAAACAACCTGTTGTTCAAAAATTCTTAAGGGTTACAAGCCGATTTATAATGCAACAGTATGGGAAAATCTCTCCGCACAAAATGCCGTTATGCTCGGCAAAACAAATATGGATGAATTTGCAATGGGTTCTTCTTGTGAAACTTCATGCTTTGGCGGTGCAATGAATCCGTTTAACACAAAGTATGTATCCGGCGGTTCATCAGGCGGCGTAGCAAGCGCTGTCGGCGCAAATATTGCGGCTTACGGACTCGGTTCGGATACAGGCGGATCTATCCGTCAGCCTGCGAGCTTTTGCGGTATTGTAGGTCTTAAACCAACCTACGGCAGTGTATCCCGTTACGGTCTTATCGCTTATGCAAGCTCACTTGACCAAATTGGACCTATCACAAAGAGCGTTGAAGATGCGTCTATTGTATTTGATGCAATTTCACAGTATGACGAAAAAGACAGCACTTCAAAGGGTAATGTCGGCGGCGCAACTTACGGAAAGCTCAACAATGACATCAAAGGTATGAAAATCGGTATTGCCCGTGAGTATCTTGACGGTATTCGTGACGATGTTAAAGAGGCAGTACTCAATGCCGCAAAGGTTTACGAGTCGCTCGGCGCTGAAATTGTATATTTCGATATGCCTGCGCTCAAGTTTGCACTTCCTGTTTATTATATTATTGCCTGTGCAGAGGCATCTTCAAACCTCGGCAGATATGACGGTATTCGTTTTGGCTACAAAACTCCGCACTATAACGGCACTCACGATATGATTTGCCGCACTCGTTCAGAGGGTTTTGGCGAGGAAGTTAAGAGAAGAATTCTCCTCGGCACATATGTGCTCTCGGCAGGTTATTATGACGCTTATTATAAAAAGGCACAGAATTTGCGTGGAACTATTGTAAAGGCATTTACAGATGCATTTGAGCATTGTGATGTAATTCTTGCTCCAACAGTTCCTATGACTGCTTTCGAGGCGGGTCACGCAGTTTCCGATCCGATTGAAACTTATCTTACAGATATTTGTACCGTACCTGTAAATATTGCAGGACTTCCGGGTGTATCTGTACCGTGCGGATTTAACGCAAACGGTATGCCAATCGGTATGCAGCTTATCGGCAAGAGTTTTGGCGAGGCTGAAATTTTAAATGCAGCGTTTAAGTATCAGCAGGCTACCGGAGAAAACTTTAAGGATACAAAGTGGGGTGTTAAGCTGTGAAATACGAATTAGTTGCGGGTTTTGAAACCCATATTGAACTTGCTACAAAAACAAAGATTTTCTGCTCATGTACAACAGCATTTGGCGGTGCGCCTAACTCACATTGCTGTCCTGTATGTATCGGACTTCCGGGTACACTTCCAAAACTTAACCGTGAGGTTGTAAACTTTGGTATAAAGGCAGGTCTTGCCACTCACGGTGAGATTGCGGAGATTTCTAAAATGGACAGAAAGAACTACTGCTATCCTGACCTTTCAAAGGCTTATCAAATCAGCCAGCTTTATGCACCGCTTTCAATCGGCGGCTATGTAGAGCTTTCAAACGGCAGAAAAATCAGACTTCATCATATTCATATTGAAGAAGATGCAGGAAAACTTATTCATCAGCATGGCGACACATATGTCGACTACAACCGTGGCGGTGTTCCTCTTATCGAGATTGTATCGGAGCCTGATATTCGTTCTATTGACGAGGCTAAGGAGTATGTGGAAAAATTACAGCAGGTAATGCGCTATATAGGAATTTCCGACTGCCGTATGCAGGAAGGCTCAATGCGTTGCGATGTTAATATTTCTGTTCGTCCTGAGGGCAGTGAAACTCTTGGAACAAGAACAGAGATTAAGAATATGAACTCAATTACAAATATTGCCAAAGCAATGGAGTATGAGTATGAGCGTCAGGTAGATTTAATTGAGAGCGGCGGCAAAGTAGTGCAGGAAACTCTCCGTTATGATGATGCAACAAACACTACATCTTCAATGCGCAGTAAAGAGGACGCTCACGATTACCGTTATTTCAGAGATCCTGACCTTGTTACAATCAATGTCCCAAGAGATGTTGTAGAGAGCTTAAAGGCTGAAATGCCTGAACTTCCTTCTGACAAATGCAAGAGATATATTGAAGAACTTGAAATTCCTGAAAAGGATGCTCAGCTTCTTACAAAATACAGAAAAATCAGCGAGTATTTTGATAAGGCTTGCGATGGTGTAAAGTCTGCAAAGACTGTATCAAACTTTATTATCGGTCAGATTTTCCGCAGAACAGAAACCGAGGCCGACAAGGAAACATTTGATATTGCTACAACTCCTGAGCAGCTCAACGAGCTTATTAAGTTGATTGACAACGGAAAGATTCGCAATAATCTTGCTAAGGCAACACTTGAGAAAATGCTTGATACAGGTAAGGGCGCACTTGAGTTTATCAGTGAGAGCGATATGGCAGGACTTGACGAGAATACTGTAAACGAGCTTTGCAAACAGGCGGTTGAGAGCAATCCTAAGGCTGTTGAGGACTACAAAAACGGCAAGGAAAAGGCTATTAAGTCGCTTGTAGGTAATGTTATGAAAAACAGCCGAGGCAAAGCAGACGCAGTTGCCGTTGAACAGAAAATCAAAGAAATGATTTCTTAAAGTTTTATTATATAAGAGTGAAAGCCACTTTTGATTTAGTTCAAAAGTGGCTTTTGTGTTTGTGGATTTTTATATTAGAAATTAAAATAAATTCGGTTGAGTG
>UMJX01003809.1_pt1 | contig 11865 bp, 10 predicted proteins | sample 1966131 | NCBI WGS metagenome assembly UMJX01 (sample SAMEA4836162, study PRJEB28245) | human gut metagenome | biome: gut microbiome; material: fecal sample | place: Denmark | collected 2008 | reverse complement strand
ATTTATCTTACTATTTTTATATTTTATTGTCAATACTTTTTTTAATTTTCTTCTTAACCAACCTATACACTTCTTCACTAATAGTATCCTTATCCTTAAATGTATCACCATCACTACAATCAACAATATTCCAATTTAAATAATTAGATATATAAATAGCATTATTATAAATATCTTCCATCAAGATATCATCCTTTTCATAAACATCATTAACAATTCCTTCATTATCTATTCTACTATTTTTTAATTTTCTCACCAAATCATAAGGTGCTTTTAAAAATATAACTAAATCAGGTTTTTTTATCTTATTTTCCTCATATTCATATTTTATAACATAATCAATAAACTTATTTTTCTCATCCTTATCCTTAATAAATACTGACTGATAAATAATACTAGAAGTAGTATATCTATCTAAAAGAATCAAATATCCATCATCATAATATTTCTTTAATTCATTTTCCCATGTATAAAATCTATCATACGCATATAATTCATTAACAAAATATGGTGACAAATCACTAGGATTGCCATATTCTCCTTTTAAAAACTTTTCTACTCTTGCTCCTTGCACTGTCCCATAAGAAGGAAAATGATGAGTATATATCTTAATACCATCTTTTTTTAACTTATCAATAAGCATATTAAATTGAGTCGTTTTCCCTATACCATCACAAGCCCCTTCAATTACAACAAGCATTCCCTTATTCATATTTTACCTTCTTCCTCACATATTTATTGTGCCTATAAGAAATACCATTTTCTTTCATCAAATCTCCAATTGTTATATCATAATTATCTTTATCAAACAAAGGAAAATAAACCGTAGCATCCTTAAAACTATCATCTATCTCTGTCAAATATAAAATATTTACCTCATCTATTAATAAATTATATATCTTACTACCACCAATAACATAAAATATTAAGTCTTGATTACTATTAATAAAATCTAATAAACTTTCTTTATTATTAAATACCATTGCATTATCATAAACAATATTCTTATTACTAGTTAATATTATATATTTTCTTCCCTTTAAATTTTTAGGCATTGACAGATAAGTATTTCTTCCCATAATAATATAATTACCCATCGTCTGCTCCTTAAAAAAATTTAAATCTTCCTTAATTCTCCAAATTAAATCATTATTATAACCTAATTCATTATTCTTACCAATTGCCCCGATTAAATATAAATTATCCATATCCCCACCTACTGTGTTACTTTAAATTTTATAATACCCATATGTTTATAATTTTTTATCTTAACATGTTTAATATCTTTAGAATTATCAAAATCTTTAAATTCACAAATACTTTTATCTAATTCTAAAATTGGTTTAGTAGGATAAAGTAACATATCAATAATTTTAAGTTCAGTATCTATCTCTTTATATAAATCATCTTCTTTACTTAGATAATTTAACTTATTTTCTAAATCATCCTTCCTGCTCTGTAATACAGGTATCGTATTCATACTTAATTCGTTATATAATTTCTCTCTACTTATTTGTTTCTTTATACCTTCAATCTGATTCATATATATATGAGCATCCTTAATAGAATAAGATATTGATCCCGCTTCTAAACCTGTTACTTGAGCTATCATCTTTAAAAACGTAGCATATTGAGTTACATTAAAAGGTAAACCTAAAGGAACATCACAGCTTCTTTGATGAACATGTAAATTAAGTCTATTACCAGTTACATCCCATTCAGTACTCCATACACATGATGGTAAAACAGCTCCCCTTAAATACTCATCTTGCCACATAGACTTAACCATTCTTCTATCATTTTTATCTTTCCTAATCGTTTCAATTAAATTATTTGTAAAATCATATCTATTAGTAATATATCCATAAGCAGTACCTATTGTATGAGCAAATTTCTTTCCATAGTATTTTGCCATTCTTATATTTTTCCCCTCGATTTTACTCTTAGCCATTAAAACCTTCCCATTTTCCATTTTAGGTTTCATTTCATGAGTCTTACCAAAAGAATCCGTAACAGGTAAACTCATTGGATCATATACAATAACTTCCTTATCCTTATCATAATTTAAAGTATTTGGTTCATATATTCTATAAATTCCATCCTCATCTACTTCCCATTCATCCCAAATATGAACATTCCTATCTTGTAACCATCTAACATCATTACTACATACTTGCCATATCCATAATAATTCTATAATAGCCTGTCTATAAAATGTTTGCTTAGTTGTTAATATAGGAAACTCCTTACTTAAATCAAACTCAAAATTATATGATGGAATCTTTATTGTATTAACCCCAGTCCTATTTTCTACTTCTATACCTTCTTTTAATATTTTCTTACATAACTTTAAATATTCAATATCAAAATTAGTCATTAAAACACCTACCATTCTAATAATATTTTATCATATATTTAAGTTTTTTTTATTAAAATTGACACCTTCTTGTCAAAAAAAAAGAAAAGCATCACTATTCCAAAGCAAACTTTTCCTTTATATTTCTTTCTATCATTTGAATACTATTGATTGATACATTGAGAGACTGTTTATATTGACCCTTTTTAAATAAAACTTCAGCATCACCTAAACTCTTATCTATTTCCTTATAACTACTTCTATATCTATTACCATAGACAATAACTTTCTCTGCCATTAAAGCTTCCTTTAACATATCATTAGTCTTATTATATATCTTAAACACTAAATCTCTAGCCGTATCTACTCTAATATTTAAAATTTTTATCACTATTGGTTTCTTATCTAATTCCTTATTTATCTCTCTAATAGCTTGATAAGCCTCTTTTAACTCAATAAAATAACTATCAGGAATAACAGGTAATTTATAATCATTTATCTTTAACTTTGTCTGTTTTAATAAATTTTCTATTACTATCAATTGTTCCCTTGCTCTTGTCTCATCATCCTTCATACTAGTAATAGATTTGAGTTGATAATCCAAATCATCATTTAAACGCATTAATTTATTAAATAAGCCATCTAATTCCAAAGTTAATTTAGTATAAGCAAAAGTATGCATTTTACTATGTTCTATCAAAGACTTAAAATCCTTATTTAAAAGCTCTAAGTTTTCATTAATAATATTAAATTTATTTATATCATCATCCTTTAAATCATAAGTCGTCCTAATATCATCAATACTAAGATAAATATTATATACTATCTTATTTGTTTTATCTATTTTACTCTTAAATAACTTACTATTTTCCCTAAATATATTTCTTGCTTCCTTTTCCTTATCAAAATCTTTAAATAAATCATCAAAATAACCTAATATTGTTTTTAATTCTAAAATAGAATCACCCAAATCTAATATATTAAGTTTATCCATAATAACACTAATTTTCTTATTTATTTCCTTAATATTATATTCGACATTTAAATAATCCATTGGATATCCATCTCTTAACATCCTAGCATAAGTAGTAGTAGCCTCCTCTATCTTCTTAGGAATTAACATCTCTGCCATTAAAACTATTTGAGGAACCTCTTCTAAAGTTATCTTCATATCATTTAACATTGTTTGCAAACTCGTAACAATTTTTTCTACCCCAACATAATCATTATGATCCATCGCATATTCAAATTCTGTAAACCTTTTATCGATATTTTCAAACTGCAAAGCGATTGGTTTAGCAATACTACCATAATCCTTCATTGTTCTATCAAACTTATTTTGTAACTCCCTATACTCTACCTTTAACTTAGTAATTTCATTTCTATTTCTCTCCGCGGAAGTAGTTATTACCTTTAATTCATCCAATAAAGCACCAGACTTATTCTTAAGTTCACTTATCTCCATCTCAATATTAGCAATCTTTTTAACTGCACCTTTATATTCATTTCTTGAAACCAAATAATCAGCTTCAGTAATCAAGTCAGTCAATTTAGGAACACGATCATCTTTAATCAACTTAAAAGTAGTATCCCATTCATTTAATTTCTCTTTTAAATTATCCGTTTTAACCAAATCTTTTACTTTAGATAATTCCGTTAAAATAGGTACTCCTACCAATAAATTCCTTTCTATATCCAATTTTTCTATTTCTTTTTTTATCTTACTAGTTTTTGTCCTTCTAATAATTAAATAAGTTGTTAAAAATAATATTAAAGCTATTACAAAGATTAATACTATCATTAGTAACACATTATCCAAAATAATCACCATCCATACTACATATCCTATAAACATTTTACCACATAATAAGATAATTTTCACCAAAAAAATACTTTTTTTTAAAATAATTTTTTATATGCTTTTGCTATGCTGTTATAGTCTTTAAAATCAAACTAATATCAAGATATTTTGCATCAATTACATTTCTTCTTTTACTTATTCTTTTTACTTTGCCTGTAATATCTATTTAAATTTGACACTAAAGGGTGTTAAAACAAGATAACTTGTAGTTAACATATAATTAAAAAACATAAGTAACTAAAAAACAATATTTCTTTAATTACTCATATTATATTATATTTTTCATAAATTTTTTAATGAACTAAAACATGCATAACAAAAAGAAAATACTACTTGGCATTAAAGTAGCATTTCTACTCTATCTATAAGATAAAGAGGTTTAGTTGTACGTTAGAGCTTTTTCTAATCACTCTAACTAAATTAATATTATCATAGTTATCGATATTTGTCAACTAATTGTTAATTTTTAATACCTTAACTATTTTTTTATCCAATTCCTCTTCACTTAAATCATACAACTTATATAACTGTTTCAAATAATAAAATTTATCTATATCACTTACAAAAACCATATCGCCCAAATGCATAGCATCCTCATAATCAAAATCATTAAATAAATTAATATCACTTACTACTTCCCTATTATTAAACTTATCATTTAAATAATCAACATCTAATTTACCACTGATAACACTAGTTAATAATTTAGAAAATAAATTAATATTATTTTGAATTACCTTCTCGTCCAAAGTTCCATTTGGTATTCTAACCTCTATCGTATTCTTATATTCTATGCCATATTCCTCACTTACTCTAAAAATATTTATACCTAATTGTTTACCTATATAAATACCATTTGAACACATTAATTTTAATACACTTAATAAATGATTATCTCTTTTTATTCTATCAATCTCATTAAACCTAATATCATTAATACTCCTTGCATAAGTGTTAATACTCTTTCTAGGGGCATTATCTTCTCCATAATAAAAATTATATAATATCTTTTCATAAGTTATCCATATCTTAATTAAATTAATCCAAGAATCATACTTAGTACCAATTATATGTGCCCCGAAATGCATATGAGTCGCACATCCCTTAGCATAAGCTCCATATTTAGTTAAATCGTTACACATTATCTGCAAATTCTTCCAATCCCTCTTCTTATCCTTTAATATTGGAGTAGTTATCTCACAACCATTCACATCAGTAGTAGACTCCGTAGTATAAGCATAAACATTCTTATTGCTTATTTTCATCGCATCTTCTATTGGAAGTGTAAACTTATTATTCAAAACCAAATCTAAAACATCATCATATAATAACCCCAAAAACTCCAGTTCAACCCCAAAAGTCATATTCTTATTATTTACATTAATCATATCACGATATTCCAACTCTAAATTGTTTAAATAATGAAACAACTCTATAACACTGCTAATATCTAATTTATTTAACTTCATATAACATCACTCGGTTAATTATTATAAACTAAACACTAATTTTGTCAAGAAAAAGGGACTTAATTCAACAAACAACATATAATAAATTAGGTGAATGTCATGATATTTAATATATTTAATTTCTTAAAAGCTTGTATTGGTTTTCGATTATTTTGTTTCCTCTTAGCCTTACTTCTTACCATAATAGTATTCTATCAAGCTATCCTTCTATGCTTTTTTACCATCAAATTAAATGCTTTTATCTTACTTATCGAATACATGGCTTTAATGTGGGCTTGGTTCTATTCCATATTTGGTTTTTGATAATTATACTCCGTAACCAATTTCTCTGTTTTATATAAATAATCAAATAACTTCCTAGCATTCTTACATAAATTATACTCAGTATCATCAAACTCAAATTTCCAAGGAATAGTCATTAAACTAAAAAGTAAGATCCTCTCTTCTTTAAGTAAAGGATATTTACTTTCATAATTAAGAAATAACTCACTAAAATCAAAATCAAGATAGTGATTAAGATACAAATTATATAAATCATAAATAGGATTATCTATCTTACTCTTTTCCCAACTAATTAAATATGGTTTATTACCCTTAATATAATGCTCTAGTGATAAATTATTATGAATATTTACTACTCTTATCCTTCTCTTATTCTTAACTAATTCATACCACTTATTAATATTTTCTTTACTATAATTCAAACTCTCATATATCTTACTAATATTCCTAGCAATTAAATATTCTACTGGAGACATATAAATACTAGTTTCTATTAAACTAATAATATCAGTATAATAGTTATATATATAATCTATCTTATTAATAGTACTCTCATAGATTTCCTTAAAATAATCTATATCTACTTCCTTATAAAATGTTGTTTTATAATGTAATATTGTTAATAAATTAATTAAATCTAATATCTTTTGCTCATCTGGTTCATTATAACCATTTATATACTCATATACATCATAATTATTATTTTCAAATACTCTCTTAGGATAATTATCAAAAGATCTTGATTCCAAGTAATTAAAAGTATTTGTTAAGTTAATATTATTATCTTTCTTTTTTAACACCAAAGTTCCTCGATTAGTATCAAGAATCTTAGTCTTATTTTTAATTGTTAACCTATTTAAACTTAAATCATTCTTATTTAAGAAGCTTCTTAAATTATTCATTATTAGTAGGTATTATTAATTTATCATTAGCCTTAATATTAGATATATCATTATAATTAGATAATTCTTCCTTAGTTACCTTAAATTCTTCTAATATCTTATCTATAGTATCACCATCTTTAACTATATAAACATAATAAGTAGAATACGTCTCAGCATTAGAAATATTATCAAATAGATTAACACTCTCATTAGTATTAATATTCTCATTAGTATTAATATTCTCATTAGTATTAACATTATCATTAACATTCTCTATATTTATAGTAGGTTCATTATCTCTTCCTTCTTTAACAGGTAAAACCTCTTCCTTTTTATCTACTTTAATACTATCTAAAGTCTCCTCTTCAATACATCTTTCCTTTTCTTTTATTTCATTTAATCCATCTACATAAACATCAATATTTACCTTTAAAGTATCAGCATTTATAATTTCATAATAAAAATCATCGATATCAAACTTAATCTTACTAGTATCATACCTAGAATCTAACGCTATATCAAAAGGTATTTCAAAATTAAACGATTCCTTATTAATACTAGTCTCAGTCATCTTATATTCACCAGATACATAGAAAATACCACTTATTAAATCATTCTCTTTTTCATTAATCGTATGTTCTAAAGAAATACTAGATATTTCACTGATATTTGTCTTAAACGGTAATTCTTTCTTAAATGATATTACTTTTTTCATATATTCACGCCCTTTCGGTAAAATATATGATTATTTTTTTATTTTATGCTATTTATTATTATCTATATCAATAACTTTTAATATTTTTTTAGCATAGTAAAAGCACCTCTGTTATAGGTGCCTTACAAAGAAGTTTACAAATAGATTATACTTAATATCATACACCAAATATTAAGCAATCTAGTTCTATGCTATGTTAGAAACATAGAACAGTATGAAAAGTAAATGTAGAAAGGAAATCTTGCATATTATATAGGCAATTACAAGAACTACTCTTCCTCACTACAGGATGTATTCTATCACAATAATATTCATATGTCAAAGAAAACTTGACTTTTTTTAAAAAAATTCTATTTTTTATCAATTATCTGAGTATATCTAACATCCTTATACAAATGCAATATAGCATAAATATTTACAATAATTAAAATAACAACAAAAATATCTACCAAAGACCAAATAACATTTGAAGAAACTATACCCCCTAGAGATATTAGAATAATAGATATAATCTTAAAAACATTTAAACACTTCTTACTAATATTTGGTTTCAAAAACTTTAAAGAAGATTCACCATAATAATAACCCGAAATAATAGTAGAAAAAGCAAATAAAATAACTATTATAAGTAACAAAATATTACCAAAATTACCCAAATGATATTTAAAAGCATAACTAGTTATTTCAATACCATTAACATCAGTTAAAGATAAAGTCTCATAATTACTAGTTAAAATTATTAAAGCAGTTATAGTACATACTACAAGAGTTGTAATATATATTCCTAATACTTGAACATAACCTTGCTTAATCGGTTTATCGTTCGTAGTAGAAGAAGATATTGCCGAAGTTCCTAATCCTGACTCATTAGAAAATAAACATTTTTGAATACCTATTATAAATGTTCCTAAAAATCCACCAAAAAAACTCTTAAAATTAAAAGCACTTTTAAATATTAAACCTATAATACTAGGCATAATTGCAATATTCTTAATGACTATAAACATGCCTATTATTATATATATAATCCCCATTAAAGGAACAATAAAAGAAGAAAACGATGCTATTTTCTTAACACCTTTAAATATTACTAAATAAGTACATAAAGAAATAATTAAAATAATTATAAGTGGTTTAATATTAACTACCGTGTTCACTGATTTAACTATAGTATTTGACTGTATCGTTAAAAAGCCCAATATATAACTAATAATAATCATAATAGCATAAAATATTGCTAAACCATTATTACCCATTCCTTTTTTTATATAATAAGAAGGACCCCCTACATTAATATTTAAAGTATCCTTATTTTGATAAATTACCCCCAAAACACTCTCCGTGAACGTATTAGAAGAAGATATAAATACAGTAACCCACATCCACAAAATTGTCCCTGGACCTCCCAAATATATTGCTAAAGCCACGCCTGCTAAAGAACCAACTCCCACTCTAGCACCCAAAGATAACGACAAAGCTTCAAAAGTACTAACACCATCATTACTTTTATCATTACTCTTTAAAGACCTTAACATCCCCTTAAAATTTAATTGAGGAAAACCCAATTTATAAGATAAAAATATTCCCGAAGAAAGTATACCTACCGTACCAATAGCCCATATAAAAGAATTTAAATATTTAAAAATACTTAATTTTAATAAGAAAGATATCGTAGTCACAATACTAATAACATAAATAAAAATATTAAACAATTTATTCTTCATACATTTATTCCCCTTTATATTTAACTAAAATATCCTCATAAACTGAATATACATCTAACTTTAAATACTTAATTATTTCTTCCTTCTTACCATGAGTAATATAATTATCAGGAATATTATATAAATATATTTTACCCTTATAATTATAATTATTTATCACACTAATTAACTCTTCACCTAGACTACCTCTTGTAACAACCTCTTCATAAATAAAGATAGGCTTATTAGTTTTAATTAATTCTTCTATCATAAGCATATCTATTGGTTTAATAAATCTAGCATTTATAATATTCAAATTAATATCTTTTTTATTTAACATCTCATTAATAGAAATCGCATTCTCTAAAAAATCCCCATAAGAAATAATTGTTCCATCACATCCCTGATTAACATATTCCCATGAACCTATATCAATTACCTTATCATAATTCTCCTCTATATATTTAATACTATTTTTAGAATATCTTATGATAAAAGGATGCTTATTATGATAAACCGCAGTATATAACATATGAGAAGCTTCGACACTATTCTTAGGACATGCTATTATAATATTAGGTATAGCGCTTAAAAAAGATAAATCATAAATACCTTGATGTGATTCTCCATCCTCTCCAACAATACCACATCGATCCACTCCTATTACTACATGTAAATCCATTCTAGCAATATCATGAATAATCTCATCATATGCTCTTTGCAAAAAAGTAGAATAAATTAATACAATTGGTATCTTACCACCCAAAGCAAGACCCGAAGAAAGCGTCATAGCATGTTCCTCACAAATACCTACATCAATAAAATTATTAGGAAACATATTAGCATATTTAAGTAGCTTACTACCACCAGCCATTGCTGGAGTAATTACAAAAATATTCTTATTTCTCTTAGTTAACTTAATTAAAATATTACTTATAACTTCACTCCATGATATTAAATCATTATTACTCTTTACAATTTTACCAGTTTCCTTATCAAATTTACCAACACCATGCCATGTACCTACCTTATCATTTAAAGCATATTCATAACCTTTACCCTTTTCTGTAATAACATGAAGTAAAACCGAATGTTTTTCCTTCTTAGCCATATCTAAATACATAAGAATCTCATTATAATCATGCCCATTAATAGGACCATAGTATTTCAAACCAAGTTCCTCAAATAAAATACCGTTCCTATTGTATAAATTCTTAATACTCTTCTTTAAATAATGATTAATCTTATATAAATAACTTCCAACCAAAGGAATATTATTTAAAATACTTTTTGTTTTATATTTAATATTATTATAATTAGAATTTACTCTAATCTTATCTAAAGTATTATGTAAAGCCCCAACATTTTTACTAATACTCATCTCATTATCATTTAAAATAATTATTACCTTAGTATTAAGACTACCCAAATGATTAATAGCTTCGAATGATAATCCATTAGTAATTGAAGCATCTCCAATTAAAGCAATAACCTCATATTTCTTATTACTATTATCTCTTGCAATAGCACAGCCTAATGCCGTTGAAATAGAAGTACCAGAATGACCTGAATTATAAGCATCATAAATACTTTCATTAATATTAGTAAAACCACTTAAACCATTAAAAGACCTTAATTTCTTAAAATCTTTAGCTCTTCCTGTCAAAATCTTATGTGTATAACACTGATGTGATACATCGAAAAATAGTCTATCCTTTTCTAAATCAAATACCTTATGTAAACATATAGTCAAATCTACTATACCTAAATTAGAAGATAGATGACCTCCTGTTTGAGACACATTATCTATTATAAAATTTCTAATATCATTACTTAAAATAGTTAATTCCTCTACATTCATTTTCTTTAAAATTTTTGGGTTTTTTATATCAAGTATATTCATCAATACCACCTAATAAAATTTTACTACAAAACAAGAAAAAAAGAAACAAATATGTTTCTTTCTAGTCAGTAATGCAAAAGATTTTTGTTTATAAGAAACAAACCATCCTTTTGTTTCTCCTATCTAAGTATTCTAGCCTTTTTTGATTGACTGCATAACCTTTAATCATATAATCTTTTAATACTTTATTTGCCCATTTTCTAAAAAGAACACCATTTTGACTTTTAACACGATATCCAACACTAATTATTATATCTAAATTGTAATATTCTACTTGATAAGTTTTACCATCTTTTGCAGTTGTCGTAAATTTTGCGACAACCGAATTATCTAGTTCTTCATTTAAAGCATTATCAATACGTTTGCCTATCGTTTTAATATCTCTATCAAAAAGCATAGCTAACTGCTCACGATTTAGTCAAACACTTTCATATTAACTTCTAATTTTACGTTTTGACTTTCAAATAATATAATTTCGTTTTTCATATTTCACCATCTCCTAACTCTAGTCAATAATTAATTTTTAAGTTTAATTTATAACTAATACCATTATAACATCTATTTTAAAGAATTAATATTAATTCATTGATTTTCATAAATCCATTCTCCATGCTTAAAACAGCATAGCAAAAAAATTAAAAAAAATAACTAGTATTAAATGAACTGAACCCCAAAAGTTGGACAGTTTATTA
>UMJX01044435.1_pt1 | contig 11931 bp, 10 predicted proteins | sample 1966131 | NCBI WGS metagenome assembly UMJX01 (sample SAMEA4836162, study PRJEB28245) | human gut metagenome | biome: gut microbiome; material: fecal sample | place: Denmark | collected 2008 | reverse complement strand
TCTTGTGATTTTTCCATATCAGCTTGCATTTTTTTAGCTTCTTTCATTAATTGATTGATGTTCATTCCACCAAACCCTCCCATTCCTGGGAATCCTCCTCTTTTTGACATTTTATTTTCCTCCTTAATTTTTATTAATCTATTATATTAATGTCATATTTCACATTCATTTTGTTTTAAAGTTTCAATCCTCTTACTTTATTCATCTATAATATTAACTGGCATACCCATTTCTTTAGAAATGTTTTGTGTAATATCTATATTATTATTTGGTTTTTTAGCGTCAATATATTTTACTTGCATTGGTTTTCCATATTCTATTGATACTAATTTGGTAAGTTCATTTACACTCTCTGGTTTATCTAAAATACTTCTTCCGAAAGGTGTTATTCCGTTTGGAAAAACAATTCCCACAGTCATATCATTAACTTCTGTAGCTGTTGTATTTACTAAATTTGTATATAACATTATTTTTCCACTTTCTTTTAAACCACTAACTAATTTTCCCCAACATTCTGATTTTTTCCCTGTTGGTGCAATATTTGTTACAATATTGCTTGGTCCATTTGAAATAGTTTTTGTGTTAACTCTTCTTATAGTACTTTTAGGCTCTTGATTATCCACATTTTGTTCCAAATTGTGGACAAGTCCTGTAGAAATTTGATTGATTTTGTATTCTAGTTGTTTTATCTTATTTTCTAATTCATTAGCTTTATTTTGAAGGCTAACTGTAATAGGATTACCTTGTTGGTTATTGCTTTCGTTGAATTTTTCGTTTAAACTCGCGTTTTGCATTTCATTTGTATTTTTTATGTTATCTGAGCTGTTTTGTGTATTTCCCACTATTGCATTACTAGTTATCCCTTCTTGAATTGAGCACAATTTCATAATTCCAACTTCTAACATTATAGTTTTCTGTGTTGTCATTTTTAAATCATTAGCAAGTTCAGATAAACTATATATACTTTTTAATAATCTTTCCTTTGAAGTTTTTTTAGAAATCTCTTCTATTTGCTTTAATTCTTCATCATTATATAAATTCAGTGTACCACTAGATTTAAATACTAATATATCTTTTACATATTTAATAATTTCCCATATCAAATTATTTAAATCTTTGCCATCTGCTATTACATTATCAATATTTTGTAATGTTTCATCAACATTGCAATCTATTACAGAATTTACTATTTTATTTATGTATTCTACTTTTGGAATTCCTACTAATTCTTTAACTTTATCATCATTAATTTCATCTTCGCCTTCTTGGACACATCTTTCTAGAATACTTAGTCCATCTCTCATAGCACCTTCAGCTAATACTGAAATTGTTTTTAGTGCCTCATCTGTAATTTTTATATCACTTTGTTTACAAATATATTCTAACCTAGATTTAATATTTTCTGGTGATATTTTTTTATAATCAAATCTTTGGCATCTTGACAAAATTGTTGCTGGTAACTTTTGTGGTTCAGTTGTTGCAAGTATAAATTTAACATGTTCGGGTGGTTCTTCTAATGTTTTTAGTAAAGCATTAAAAGCACCTACTGATAGCATATGAACCTCATCTATAATATATACTCTGTATTTAGCAAGAGTAGGTAAAAAATTTACTTCTTCACGAATTGATCTGATATCTTCAACACTGTTGTTAGAAGCAGCATCCATTTCAACAATATCTGTTAATGAGCCTTGAAGTGCTGCCTTACATATTTCACATTCATTGCATGGTTCTCCATCTTGAGGATTTAAACAGTTTATTGCTCTTGCCAAAATTTTGGCTGCAGATGTTTTCCCTGTACCACGTCCACCTGTTAATAAATATGCATGTCCAACTCTGTTTGAAATAATTTGATTTTTTAATGTTCTAGTTATATGTTCTTGCCCTACTATTTCACTGAATTTAGTAGGTCTATATTTCCTATATAAAGCTGTATATGACATAAATATCACCTCAATTTCTATTTTTTTAGCCTCTCTATGGAAGTATTTTTCACATAAAATTTACTACTTATTGCTGCTTCCTTCCGGACCTGACAAGATTCATAGCTTTTTATTGAAAAATATCCTCCATACAGAGGCTAAAGTTTTCATACCTTTTGTATTATATAATGTTTTTATTTTTTTAGCAAGGGGTTTTATGAATTTTTAAAAAATCGTAGTATTTTAAATAAATTCTTGTTATAAATTTCACATTAGAAATAATTTTTAATTCAAATTGTTTTTAAACTCTTATTTTAACAAATTATCCCTTAAATCATGTTGAATATATTAATATCTTTTAAAAATTACCTTACTAAAATCTGTAATTTCTTTATGTGTTTCCTTTTTCCCAACAATATCTTCGATAGGCAAATCTAATTTTATATTTGTTTTATAAGCTTTATCTTGCACTTCAATAATCAAATCAAATGAAACTGTAAATTTCAAATCTTCATTTACAATATTCATTTTTTCTAAAATATATGCTCCTTGTTCTATTTGTGTATCATCATTTGATTTATATTCACCAACACCTACATTTGCAAAACTTATACAAATACAACCACCTTGATTACCAATTTCTAAATTCTTTTTGTTATCTGCTGCTGCCCCAGTATATGTTAATGATGAATTTACTAAAAATTCATTTACATATTTGTATAATCCATCATCTAAGCTGTTTGGCATATATACTTGGATTTTACCTAATTTAACATTTTCTAAGATTTGTATATTTTCAATTCTTACATTTTTTATTATTTCTTCATTTTTTAAATTAGGATTTTTATCTATATATATGTACACATCGTTTGTTTGAACTACCTTTTCATGCCATAAATAACTCTCAGCATTTAATTCTTGTTGTAATTCTGCAGTGTTTTCAGTGTTTTGCTGAGTTTCATTTAAATTCTGCTCATTATTATTTTGATTTTCTTCATTTTCAGTTGTAGTTGCTGAGCTAATTACAATAATTTTTCCTAACTCAAAAGGCATATTTTTTTCGCCCTCTACTTCATATCTTAAAACAGTAAATATAGCAATAGCAACTATAATTGACACAACAATTATAACTGCACTAAATTTAATTCTTTGTTTTATTTTATCTTTATCCACAAATAATACCTCTCTATTTTATTTTTTATGATTTTAAAACAAATTATAATAAATTAGTTTTTTTCAGATTTCTTAATTCCCTAAAAAATTTTTTTAAAAGTGTCTCACATTCTTCTTTTAAAACACCTTTTTCAACTTCTACTGTATGGTTAAATTTATAATCTTCTAACAAATTTAAAACCGAACCACATGCCCCTGTTTTTTCATCTAATGCGCCTATATACACTTTTCTAATACGTGATTGTATTAAAGCACCTGCACACATACTGCATGGTTCAAGGGTTACATACATATCGCAATCTAATAATCTCCAGCTATTAAGCTTTTTACTTGCCTTTTTTATTGCCAATATTTCAGCATGATTTGTAGTATCATTTTTACATTCTTTTTGATTATATGCTCTTGAAATAATTTTTCCGTCTTTTACAATAATAGCCCCAACAGGAACTTCCAGTTTATTATATGCTTTTTGGGCTTCCTTTAGAGCTTCTTTCATAAATTTTTCTTCCATATACTCACCTATATACAAAAAAATGGTGTGCCCAAGGGGACTCGAACCTCTATCGGTCGCTTAGGAGGCGACTGCTCTATCCTGTTGAGCTATGAGCACAAATATGTGTATAGTATATAACATTTACTCTTTTTTTTCAAGAATTTTTGTGATATAATATGGAAAATTGATTATTATTCAGCATTTAGATTATAAAGTATGTAGAAAACTAGTATTATGTAATCACAAAAATCAAAAAGGAGTTTAAAAATGCAGAAAATATTAGGTTATATGAGAAAAGCCATAGATAATTATAATATGATAGAAGAAGGAGATAAAATAGCTGTTGCTTTATCTGGTGGAAAAGATTCTGTAACAATGCTTATGGGATTAAAAAATTTACAAAGATTTTATCCCAAAAAATTTGATATTATTGCAGTAACAATAAATCCAGGTTTCGAGGGATTTGATACAGATTTATTAAAAAACATTTGTAAAAACATTGATGTACCTTTAGTAATAGAAGACGGACACATGAAAGAAATTGTTTTTGATATTAGACAAGAAAAAAATCCCTGTTCATTATGTGCAAATATACGTAGAGGAATGTTAAATAGTATCGCACTTCGAGAAGGTTGCAATAAAATAGCCGTTGGACATAATGAAGATGATGTTTTAGAAACATTTATAATGAATTTATTTTATGCCGGAAGTATAAATACTTTTGCACCAATAAGCTATATGGATAGATCTAAAATGACACTTATTCGTCCATTAATATATGCGCCTGAAAAATATATTCGTAATTTTGTAAAAAAAAATAATATTACTATAATGCCTAAAGCATGCCCAATGGATGGTATTTCAAAAAGGGAAGATATTAAAACTTTGTTAAAAAATTTGCAAAAAGATATTCCTAATATCAGAGCCAATTTATATGGGGCTATTAAACGTGGAAATGTAAATGGTTTTAAAGAATTTAAATAAATAAAAAAATCATGTAATACCATGATTGAAGGCAACAAAAGTTTTAAGGAATTTGACTAAAGGAAAGGAATAAACAAATGAAAGATAACTATTATTCGTTAAAAAATACTAAACGTGCTAAAAATATACAATCAAGACAACAATCAAATTATAGAAAAAGAAAAAATAAAAAATTAAATTATAAAAAAGTATTTATTTTCTTTATTGTCATTTTTATATTGTTTTATTTACTAATTAACGGAACAAATAAACTATTCTCGTTTTTTTCAAAAGAAAATAATAAAACAGCAACAGCTTCTGTTGAAGCCCCAAAAGACATTACAATCAATATGGCAATAGTAGGAGATATAATGTGCCATTCCACAAATTTCCAATCTGCTTATAATAGTGAAACAGATTCATATGATTTTTCAAATGTTTTTACAGATATTAAACCATACATTGAAAGTGCCGATATTGCAATTGGTAACCTTGAAACAACTTTTGCTGGTAAAAATGTTGGTTACAGTGGTTACCCCACTTTTAATACCCCAGAATCACTTGCCAAAAATATTGTAGATTTAGGTATTGATGTGGTTTCTACTGCAAATAACCATAGTTTAGACAAGCGTTATAATGGTTTAATTAGCACATTAGATGAATTAGATAAAGTAGGTTTAAGTCACACAGGTACTTATAGAAGTAAAGAAGAACAAGATACTATTTTAACTAAAAATGTTAATGGGATTAATATTGCATTTTTATCTTTCACTTATGGCACAAACGGAATACCAGTTCCAACAGGAAAAGAATATTGTATTAACTTAATAGATGAAAACCTAATGCTAGACCAATTATCTAAAGCTAAAGCTTTAAACCCAGATGTAATATGTGTTAACATGCATTGGGGAGATGAATATAAATTAGTTCAAAATAAAACACAAGAAAAACTTGCAGATTTCTTATTTAAAAATGACGTTGATATTATTTTAGGGAGTCACCCACATGTTTTAGAACCTATGGAAAAAAGAACTATTACTTTAGAAGATGGTTCTACTAAAGATGGATTTTTAATTTATTCTTTAGGTAATTTTATGTCTGGACAAGTTATTGAAAACACTAGAAATTCTATTATTTTACAACTGCAAATAACTAAACATTCTAACAATAAAATTACCATAGATTCTTATAATTACATACCTACATATATGTTAGATACTGGTTCTAATTCAAGTGATAGATATAAAATTTTAGATGTTAATAATACTATTTCAAAATATGAAAATGGGGATACATCTATTTCTGAGAATTTATATAATACATTAAAATCTGTTAAAGTTAAAATAGATAAAATTGTAGGAGACTCTAATGAATAGTATATATATGCATTATTAAAACATTACATAAAATTTGCATTAAAAATATAAAAAACTGTATTATAGTTTTAAAATATAATACAGTTTTTATTATTTAAATCTTTTATGGTAAAATTTTCTTATCATAAAATTTATTATGATAGTAAATCTCTAACTTTTAGCCATATAACAGTAATTGCTGTAATAATTATAGTACTAACAACTAATACCACAAATCCAATACTACTATTTTGCATAGGAACAGGTACATTCATCCCCCATAAACTTGCTATTAAAGTAGGAATAGCTAAAATTATTGTTATAGAAGTTAACGTTTTCATTACTCCATTTAAATTGTTGGAAATAATTGAAGCATATGCATCCATACTTCCATTTAAAATATCGCTATAAATTTTACTCATTTCAATGGCTTGTTTGTTCTCAATAATTGCATCTTCAAGAATATCTTCGTCTTCATCATATAATTTAATTATTTTTCCCCTTAAAGTTTTTTCCATTACAACTTCATTTGATTTCAATGATGTTGTAAAATACACTAAACTTTTTTCTGAGTTTAATAATTTTAACAATTCTCTATTTTTCAAAGTTTTCTTCAAAATACTTTCTGCAACTTCTGTTTCCTTATTAATTTGTTTTAACAACCTTAAAAAAACTGATGCATTTTCATAGAAAAATTGAAAAATAAATCTACTTTTTTTATAAGTTATTACCTTTTTATTAATTGAGCGCTCTAAATTAGATATAATTTTATTCTTTTTTAAAGATACTGTTATAAAGTAATCATCTCTTACAACTATAAGACCAACTGGCATAGTTGTATAAATTTCTGAATCCTGCTCTTTTTCTAATACAGGAACATCCAATATAAACAAAATTGTTCCATCATCTTCAATATCAATTCTGGCTTTTTCTTCGTAATCTAATGCATATCTTATAAATCCATCTGAAATATTTGCTTGTTCACAAACTTGTTTAATTTCGTTTTCAGAGGGGGAGACCATGTTTATCCAACAACCTTTTGTTACTTCTTTTTGTTCCACAGTTAAATTTGTTTCAATATCTGTGTTATAAATTTTTAACATTTTTTCCCCTCCTTAAAATTTTATTGTTATATTTTTTTATATTTTATATTTTTTTATTTGTTATTCTATTTTTTTATTTTGTTATTTTTTATCTGTTATTCTCGTATTTTATTATTTTGTCATATTATCCTCTTATTACTCTTCTATATTTTATTATTTTCTAAGTCCTTTATTCTTAACACTAAATTTCCACTATAATTAATCTTCCATAATTTCATAACTATAAGCATCAATATAATTTGAAGTAATTGAAATAGCAAGTTCCTCACTCATATCTGCATCTAAGCTAGATATAAGTCCTTTTGCTGATACTAGTTCTTTTCCATCTTTATCTTTTAATTTTAACGTAACATTTTTCAATTCTGTTTTTGTTGCCCCAGTATTTTTTACATTTGCTCTAAAAGTAGTAACTCCATTTTTTAATGTTAACCTAATATTTTCTAATTGCAAATCCCCCAATGTTGATGTTTCATTCATTGATGCATTTGTATTTATTTTTGTTCCATCTGATAATTCACCTGTGAATTCACCAACTTTTTTTATTTCAGATTCCATTGTTGTAGTTCCATTGTTTATATTAGAATTTTCTGTATTTTTAATATTTTTCTTTGCAAAGCAATATATTATTATAGCTATTGCAAGTACAATTACTGTAAGTATTATTACTATTTTCAAATTCTTTTTATTCATCTTTTGTTACCTTCTTTCTCTTTATTCTTATAGTAATATTTTACTATATTAAACATTTAAAATCAAGTAAAATTGAATACCTAAAAATTGAATACTGAAAATGTGAAAATTAAATAAAAAAAGAAACCATTGTAAAACGATTTCATTTTATAAAAAAGATATATAACTTGTGTTATAAATATGGTGGGCCATCGGGGTCTCGAACCCCGGACCTTCAGATTAAGAGTCTGCTGCTCTACCAACTGAGCTAATGGCCCATGTAAACTTATATTAAGTTAACAAAAATATTATACAACTTATAGTGGATAAAAGTCAAGGACTTTTTTTAACAATTGGGGACGTTTATTATTGGACATTTTTGTCCTACTTGGGACAGATATTATACTTTTCTTATATTGGTATAACATTTGTAGAATTTTGTAATAATCTGATTAAGTTAGCATTATTAGTACAATTTTCAATATAACTTGTTGTATTTTCATTAGTTTCTCCTAATGCTGAACTGCTAGGTGCCTCATTATTTGTTACTGCCACACTATAATTTCCACCAACATAATTACTTTCAGTCATTTCAGTAGTTGAAATACTATATATACTAGATGTTGCCCCAGTTATTTTTGTATCATTGTAATACCATTGATATGTTGGATTTACTGCATTTTCTACATTTGCTGTAAAAGTCGTTGCTACATCATCAAATAAATTTACTTCTGAATTTTCTACTGTTACAGATACTGTTGGAGCTACTAAATTCCAATTTGCTGTATATTCTCTGTTTCCTTTACTTCCTTTTGCTATTGTTACTGATGTACTTGGTGTACTAGCATCTTGTGCCACACCATTTAATTTTGTTAAAGACCATCCTATAAATTCATATCCAGATTTTGTTGGATTATTTAATATTATATCTTCTGATTTTTGCGTATAATTATCTGGATTTGTTTTTTCATTTTCTAATTCTCCATCATTTAATTCATAACTAATTGTAAATATTGATAAATCTATTTTTAAAGTTCCTTCCACATATTCAAAACTATAATTTGTTGCTATTCCACCTGATGGTATTAATTTATACTCTCCTGGCTCTGTATTTGTGTTTTTAACTGTTGGTGCTGTATATCCGTCTGCTGTTTCAGCTGTTTCACTGTTTACAAAACCTGTTACTGTTACTTCACATGTTGCAGAAACTGTGTTATCTACTGAAGCTGTAGCTTTTATTGTTGCTGTTCCCAATTTTTTAGCTGTTACAACACCTGTTTCTGAAACTATAGCCACAGATTCATCTGAACTTGTCCAAATTATATCTCCTGTATTTTTTGTTGACGCTGTAATACTTTGAGTTGTTCCATATTCCATTGTAATATCTTGTGGTTGTACTGATAAAGTAATATCACTTTTTACTACAATTATAGAATTAATTAAAGATCTATTTCCTAGCACACCATATGTAAAAGCTGATATTTTATGTGTTCCTGCATTTTGAATTGTAAATTCTTTTATTACATTTCCATTTTCATCTGTATATTCTCTTTCAATTTCCACATATTTTTCTAAACCTGTGTTTTGTTCATCAATTTCTTCTATTTTATATTTTGTTTTTGTTGTTACATTCAAAGTTTTCAAACTGAATCAGACGCACATAATAACATATTTTGGAAATTTTTTGTAAAAAATACTTGAATAATATAATATTTAATAATATAATGTAACTAATCAAAAGATAAAATAAGGAGAGAATTATATGGAATTAGTAAAAGATATTTATTTCAATACAGATAAACTTATTGAAAATACTAAAGTTAAAGTTTCTTATACTGGAAAGTTTTACCAAGGAAATAATGATAAAGTATTTATTCATTATGGATATGGAGAAAATTGGGATAATGTAAATGAAGCTGAAATGATAAAAACAGATTTAGGTTATCAAACTGAATTAGATTTAACAGGTGGTAATACTATTAATTTCTGTTTCAAAAATCAAAATAATGAATGGGATAATAATTGTGGTAACAATTATATTTTCAACATAGAAAAAGAAAGTAACAATGAATTAGGAAAAACTACTTTTGGGGTACCACAAGAAAATGCAGGTTCTTTTTTCGGAAAAACTTTCGGAACAGAAGATGGAAACCAAACTGTTTCTAATGTATATTGGAATTCAAATCAAGCACAAGATTCAGATGAAAAAAATTCTGGAATTATAGAAGATACAGTTTTAGGAAATTCAGATAGTGTAGATACCTTTATAGGTCCTGTACAAAACGCTGAAGTTTCACAAAATTTATTAGGTGGTATTGAAGTTTCTAATGGTACTGGTATTTCTAATTTAGGTACTGAAAATTTATTAAGTACAGATATTTTAAATAATGGTATTTCTACTCCTGTTGCTAATAACACTGGTATTGAAACACCTATTGCTGATGTTTCTAAAATAGATGGTACTTTGCTTAATAATTCTTCAGTTTCAAATAACAATGGTCAAGTAACTACAACTGCTATAACTGTTGTTAATACTGGTTTTGAAAAAACTCTTGTATGGACTAGAAAAATAAAGGCAACTGTATGCAAATTTTTTGCATATGTTCCAAAATTTATTTCTGGAAATTATAAAAGAAAAGTTGATAATAAAAACAAATAATTTATGAATTATAAATAGTAAATTATAAATTACCAAAAATAAATAATAAAAGATAAATAATAATTAATAAATAATTAATTAATAAACGAACCGTGAACTATAAATAATAAAAATTTCTAGCATTTTTACTTTGCTAGAAATTTTTATTATTTATAGTTCATCTTTTATAATTTATTTTTCTATTTTTTTAAATCACTTACTAATTTTTTATTTCTCTAATCAACTTTAAATTACCCAGCCACCATTTACTGAAATAATTTGACCTGTTGTATAATCATCTTCTATAAGCCATTTTACACAGTTTGTTATAGAATGTGGATAACCTATTTTTTCTAATGGTATCTCGTTTGCTATATTTTCTAATTCTTGTTCTGATAATTCTTTATTCATTTCTGTATTTATAATTCCTGGAGCTATACTATTTACACGTATATTAGATGGTCCAAGTTCTTTTGCTAATGCTTTTGTCATTCCATCTAATCCGGCTTTTGCAACAGAATAATGAACTTCGCAAGATGCTCCAACTATTCCCCATACAGAAGAAATATTTATTATGCAACCACTTTTCTGTTGTATCATACTTGGCACAGCTTCTTGTGTAACATAAAATGCTGACGTTAAATTTGTTTGTAACATTTTATTCCAATCTTCATCTGTTATTTCTGTAAATAATTTAATTTGTGATATTCCTGCATTATTAATTACAACATCTATATGTTCATATTTTTCAATAATAAAATTTATTAAATTTTTTACCTCATTTCTTTTAGAAATATCTGCTTTGACTATGTCTATATGTATTCCATTATTTCCTAATTCATTTTTTATTTTGTTAGCTTGCTCTTCAGACTTATTGTAGTTCATTATTACTGTATATCCCTGTTTTGATAATTCTTGAACAATATTAGCACCAATTCCTCTAGAACCTCCTGTTACTAGTATTACTTTGTTTGGTAACATATTTATACCTCCTTTTTTAATATCACGATATATACATTTAATAATATTCCATAACTAATATACCATAAATAATATTCTATAAATAAAAAATAATTTATATTTTAAAAATATAAAAAAGCCAGTAATTAAGATTTTCTCAAAACTACTGACCTTCATATGGAGCCACTTCTCAGATTCGAACTGAGGACCCCCGCATTACAAGTGCGGTGCTCTGGCCAACTGAGCTAAAGTGGCATTCTTGGTGACCCGTACGGGAATCGAACCCATGTCTCCGCCGTGAAAGGGCGATGTCTTAACCGCTTGACCAACGGGCCATTTATATTTTTTTGCCTATATATTTGATTGAAATTATTAATTTCCAACAAATAATTATTTTTCTAGGATTTAAGATTAAACTTAAATCCTAGATTTGGTGAGCCATCGCGGATTCGAACCGCGGACAACTTGATTAAAAGTCAAGTGCTCTACCACCTGAGCTAATGACCCAAGTTTTGGTGCCTTTGCACTGCGCAAACTTTGTATTTGTTAACGCAGTTATTATTTTAATCTATTTGTCATAGTTTGTCAATACTTTTTTTAAAATTTTCAAATTTTTTTATTTGGGGACGTTTATTATTGGACATTTTTGTCCAAT
>UMJX01032526.1_pt1 | contig 11935 bp, 11 predicted proteins | sample 1966131 | NCBI WGS metagenome assembly UMJX01 (sample SAMEA4836162, study PRJEB28245) | human gut metagenome | biome: gut microbiome; material: fecal sample | place: Denmark | collected 2008 | reverse complement strand
CTCGTTTGGTGGATGGCGTCATTTTGGTTGTCAAAATTGGTGGCGCAAAACGCGATGAAATTTTGACGGCTTATGACCAGCTTCAGAAAGCAGAAGCTCATATTATTGGTGCTTGCGCAACTTTCTGCGAGGGTACGGGTTCTGAGTATTACTATGCGTATTACAACAAGGACAATCAGAGGGTAAACCCTGAAAAAGAAGCACGTCGCGCCCAGAAAAAGGGAGAGTCTGGCAGCATGGGTGCAGTTGCTCCTGCTACTCCCGCTATTCCGCGTGGTCCGAGACGACAGGCGGGTCAGCCTGGGCAACATCAATCAGCTCATGCGCAAAACCAACCTAGTCAGCAGCGTGTAAATCAGGCGCCGCAAGCAGGAAGGGCGCAACGTGCCGCGCAGCAAACACAACAAACACAACAGGCACGCACTTCGCAAACACAAGGCTCTAATCAGCCAACGGTAAACCCAGTTTCTAATAGCCAATCTTGGAAGAAGTCTGCAGTGGCGGCAGGTGTGCAGCAAGCACGTCGCTCCAATACGCCGCGCATCGACCGTTCCCAGGGAAAGCGTCACTAAATTATGCGCGATGTGCACTGTCACATATTGCCTGGGGTAGATGATGGATCGGGTTCTATGGAGGAATCCCTAGAGATGGTCGAAGCTGCAATGCGTGCAGGGGTTACTTCTTTAGTTTGTACGCCCCATTGCCGTGATCCCTGGTTTGACTACGACGCAATGTGGGATGCGTTTAATGCGCTGCAAGCAGAGGTGTCCAAAATTCGCATGGCTCCCAAAATGACCATGGGCTTTGAAGTTAACTACAAAAAGCTTATGGAACTAGGGATGGACTGGGCTGACTATTTGGGTTTTGAGACGGGCGAATTTTTACTTGAACTTCCTACGCGCAGTTTGCCACCCGATTGGGAGCGTATGGTATTTCAGCTGCAAGGCAAAGGCTACACCGTCATCATTGCGCACCCAGAGCGCTACAAGTCGGTGCAGGAGAACTTAGATATTGTTCGCCAGTTTATTGGAGCTGGTTGCAAGATACAGGTTTCTGCGGACTTTATGGGAGAAGGATCGTTCAGTCCCATAAAGAAAACTGCGAAAAAGTTATTTGAGGAGGATTTAGTTAACTTTATTGCCAGCGATGCTCATGGGCCGTTGGCTTACGAGCTTTTATGGCGTGCGCGTAAGGAATTTTTTGCCAAAGGAGCCCATGCTCGGATGTAGAAAAGGTCTTGCTGCGAGCTATTTGTTTTAGCTGTTGGAGTCGGCTTTCTTGGTTGAACGTGTTCAATTGTTACAAAACAAACAGGGCAATTTAACAGGCAAAACAGTAATTCTGCAGGGCGGGCACGTTTGATACCGAAAAGGCATTGTTTGTTCCGAAAGTGTTTATTTAGGCAGACTAAAAGGCTTAAATAAACACCGTTGTTTTGAGGAAACCGTTCGAACATGGGTCATAGCTTTTAAGCTTCGGGGCATGAGAGCTTGAATACGTATGACTCATATTCAAGCCGTTTCGTTAAGGACCAGGCTTGCTGGGGTGGGCATGGAAGTAGTTCGTTGGCGAGACTTACACCTACTACTTCGAGACCACTCAGGGCACATATCTTTGAATGCGCAAAATCGTCGCTGAGCGCGCGTTTTGTTAGCAGCTAAGAGTTTGAATGAAACGTTTTAATTAACGGGATTTATTCCGTGTGGCGAAGCTATACCTGAGCGCGTCCTCCAAGAGGAGCTTGGATTAGATGTCAGTTTCTTAATCTTTTGGTGCGTTTTAAACATGCGCCAATAGCGAAGCCATGGCTAAGGTGCTTCGGCAAGAAGCACCTTTTGCGAAATTACCCTTGTGATATCTTGTTTGGCTGATAGAAGCTTCGCTGGTAAATCCTGTAACTGAAAATCTATTCAGCAGCGGGAGGTGAGCCGTATGTGGTATGTCATTCAAGTTGTTGGAGGGCAGGAACATGCGGTAATTCACCAAATAGAAAAGCTGGCTGATGGAACAACGTATGCTTCATGCTTTATTCCTCAATATGAAGTGAAAAAGAAATATGGCGGTGTATGGAAATATCGCCAGGAAGTGTTGTTTCCAGGGTATGTGTTCGTAGACACGAAGACGCCGGAAGTTTTCAGGAAAGAACTCAACAAAGTAAGTCGCATGACAAAGTTATTGCATGACGGCAATGAACGTTTCATTCCTTTAGCTGATGACGAGAAAACAATAATTAGCGCATTCATTGGTGACGATGATCACGTCATGAAAATGTCTGAAGGCATTATCGAAGGTGACGAGATTGTCGTGCTCAAAGGTCCCTTAATGAATCACCTTGGCTTGGTGAAAAAGATAGATAGGCATAAACGCCTTGCTTATCTGGAAATTATGATGTGTGGTCGCAGAACCACCATCAAAGCAGGACTAGAGATAGTCAAGAAGTATTAAAACTTAATTATTAACAACTTGCACTTAAGTTTGACAAACAATTTTCAACAACCGAATACCAATGCCGTAAGTGATAGGGAGGCATTAAACGAAAGCTTCACTGTCCACGATGGCATTGGTTTTTCTTTTGGCAAGGGACGTACGACTGCGGATAGTGCGACTCGCATGTTTTCCCTACGGGAAGAAATAGGCGATGTTCCTCTAACAGGAATTGAAACACGCTATGTATACCGTTTCTTTAAACGAACCTTCGATATCTGCTTTAGCGTATTAGTGCTTGTTTGTTTTTGCTGGTTGTATGCTGCTATAGCTCTTTGGATAAAGATTGACGATCCCAAAGGCTCGGTAATCTTCAAACAAGAACGGGTTGGTAAAAACGGCAAGCGTTTTTATATGCATAAGTTCCGCAGCATGGTGGTAGATGCTGAAGATAGACTGGTGGACTTGCAGCATCTCAATGAAAAGACCGGTCCTGTTTTCAAGATTAAGAAAGACCCTCGCGTAACTCGTGCAGGGTATTGGCTACGTAAGTTGTCTCTTGATGAGCTTCCTCAATTTTGGGATGTATTCAAAGGAGATATTTCTGTTGTGGGGCCTCGTCCTGCATTGCCTAACGAAGTAGATAAATACACCGATTATCAGCGTCAACGGTTGTTAGTTAAGCCAGGTATTACCTGTTATTGGCAAACCAGACGCGATAGAGACTCCATCACCTTTGATGAGTGGGTTGATCTGGATCTTCTTTATATCCGCAAGTGTGGATTTTGGAGTGATTTCAAATTGATTATTCAAACGATTGGTGTCGTGCTTACGGCGCAGGGGAACTAAGCATGAAATCAAGCCAAGTAAAAATATGTCTGGTCTCTTCTTCTGGTGGACACTGGGAGCAGCTAAGAAAGCTGCAGCCGCTCATAGATAAATACAGTGGGTTTTATGTAACAGAAAAAACACCTTTCATCAAGGGCGATCCTTATTTAATGATTCAGACTGACTTAAAAGATAAACTAATGCCGTTCAAAATGCTCGTGAATGCTATTCGGTCAATCTTTATTTGGGTAAAAGAACGACCGGATATAGTTATTACCACGGGAACAATGGTTGCATATCCGTTTTACCTATTGTCTATTTTCCTTAATAAAAAGTTCGTATTTATAGAAACTTTTGGGCGATCAAATGAACCAACAGTTGCTGGAAAGCTCATGGAAAAGCATTCCGACCTGTTCTTTGTTCAATGGGAGAGTCAAAAAAAGTTTTATAAGAATGCCCAATATGTGGGGTGCTTGTATTGATTTTTGCGTGTGTAGGCTCTCGCCCCTATCAATTTAACAGGCTTTTTAAAGAGCTTGATAGGCTTGTAGAAGTCGGAAGTATTGATCAAGAAATATTTGCACAAATTGGCGCATCAACATATGAACCGAAATACTTCAAGTTTGAGCACTTTATGAATCCTGATTCGTTTACTAGAAAAATCAATGCAGCAGACATTGTTATCAGCCACGGCGCTTCGGGTTCCATTATGGGCGCACTCAACGCCGGCAAGAAGGTGATTGCCGTGGCGCGGCTCGCCAAGTACGGAGAGCACATCAACGACCACCAGGTTGCCATCAATGAGACGCTTGCTAATGAGGGCCTCGTGCTCAACGTGGCGGACATGGCGGATCTTGGCCCCGCCGTCCGGGCGCTCCAGTCTGGCGAGGTCGAGCTCAAGCCGTGGAAAAACGACAACCCCACCGCGATCGTGGATACGATCGACGAGTTCATACAGGAGAACATGCTTTGACTTGCTATGAAGCAAAATCGCATGGCGGGAAAGCGCGATGCGCTGGTCCACGCTATTCCATCGTTATGGCCATGTTCAATGCGGAGATCACTTTGGCAAAGGCAATCGAAAGTGTCCAGGCGCAAACACTAAACGACTGGGAGCTCGTAGTCGTTGACGACGGCTCGACCGATAGGGCTTTTGACATACTCCAGGGTTATGCGCGGGACGATGAGCGGATCAAGTCTTTTCGTCAGCAAAATTCAGGGCCAGGAGCAGCTCGGCGTCTCGCGCTCAAGAACTGCATGGGCGAGTATGTGGCGTTTCTAGATTCAGACGACTACTGGGAAACCGATTTTCTGGAATTGGTCGAAGCCGTGGCATCGGCTGAAAACTCCGATGTTCTGTTTATCGAACGTATATACGAACGCGAAGACGGTAGCTATGTTGGAAGGTCAAACGTCAGTGGCAACAAAGGGCTGACGAAAGATGGGATTGTCAGACGTCAAATGACGGGGCTTATTCCCTGGGGGATGGGAAAGGTGTTCCGTCGTAGCTTATTGGAGAAGGCCAGAGCCGGATTCTCCAACCTCGAGGTTGGAGAAGAGGCAATCTTCAGCTTTGAGATCGTAAGTGCTGCCTGTTCGATTAGCTTTGTCGAAAAGCCTATTTACCACTATGTAAAAAGACCCGATGGCCAGCACAAAAAAGGGGGGCTCGATCCATGGCTTCCAGTTGTGCGAGCGATGTCAGCTCACCTCGATGCTGTAGGAGAGCTCGACCGGTACAAGACGACGATCAACGGCTTCGCGCTCAGAAGCCTCTGTGTGGCCGTGTACAGAATTGCATGTAGTGCGACGCGGGAAGAGCGTTCCTCCCGATTGCTCGCAAATAAACATAAGCAATACGAAGACGAGTTTGACTTTCGAAATATAGACGACGATTCCATTGACCGTACATCTAAAGTCATCCTTTTTCTTTTGCGCCTTGGCCTATACGGGGCAATTACCGTCGCATCTCGCGCCAGAAAACGGCGATTGGCATATTGAGGAAGTGCTTCTGTGATGAGTTTGCCAATAAGGCCTAAGTGCAACTGGGCGACTGACAATCGAGTTGCTGCTGTAGTGCTCAATCATCGCGCCCTCGGCCGCTCGAAGCAATGCAGTACGAATGATTCAGGTAGGTAGATGGTACAATGACTGGTACTGTTTCGTTCTGTGTTATCTGCGTGCTCGCGTTAGCAGTTTTGTCTCAAGCCGCAAAGCAGGAAAACCGGTTTTTACTGTTTCTTGGAATCGCCATACTGTCTCTGACTTCAGGACTGAGGGCCTATGACGTCGGAATAGACACGACGAGCTACTACGATGCGTTCGTCAGCGACTTCGCGATTCGTCCCTGGGAATTTAGCGAAGAGGGCTTCAGGGTGCTTGTTCGCGTTCTGATGACTCTGTTCGATAACCCCACGGTTGTCTTTCTTATCATCGCTGTTGTGACCAACTTGCTGGTGGTACTGCGCCTATGGGATTTCAGGAATAATGCCTCGTTTGCATATATGTCGTTTTTCTACATAGCGGTCTTCTACATCGGCACGATGAACACGATGCGCCAATACCTTGCGGTGGCAATCGTGTTCTTCGCCACGCGCTTTCTGGAGCGGAAAAAGTACACACCGTTCATAGTGTCCCTGCTAGTTGCTACCTCAATCCACACCACAGCACTCATGGGAATGGTGTACCTTTTTGTTTACCTTTGGAGAAACACCCCTAAGGAGAAGCAAATCTATCTGGGCATTGCAGCAGTAGCGCTGATTCCTGCAGCACTCGCTTTTGTTGTCGGTTACGAATCTGACCATATCGCAAACTATTTCTCGAGCAATGTTGACAACCTGAACGCAACGTACCTCTACCGAGTCGCCATATTTCTGATTGCAGTCCTTCTAATGTGGCTGGATGACAACAACGAAAGGATGCGCAATAGAGAATTAGCGCCACGCCGAAACGAGAACCTAGTCCCTTTGTTTGCATTTATGGGATTGGTTGCCTCCTCTGCTGGCATGTTCTTCCGATTTCTTGGAAGGCTGGGCTACTACTTCAGCATGTTCGAGATGATTTTTTGGGGTCAGGCGATAAAACGCGCGCGTTGGGGCTGGCTCCTGTGGCTGATGCCGACAGTGTACGCGTTATACGCCTTCGGCTACGAACTCGCTTTCAACGGAAGTGGGATATTTCCTTTCCATTTCTATTTCGACTAAAAGCCATTTCGACTGTGGAGGCAGTAGATCATGAAGCATCAAATTGAACACCAGGGATACGACGGGCCTCTAGTAAGCGTTGTGATCACCACCTACCGCAGAAAGATTGGCTATGTTAGAGAGGCGATTGAGAGCGCACTGGGGCAGACCCATCAAAACATTGAAGTCATCGTCGTTGATGACAATGGAGAAGAATCTCCGTCTTCCTCCGAGATAGCAAAGATGTGCGAATCATATGATAGGGTCGCATATATCAGAAACAAAAAGAACAGTGGCGCGCAGTTCTCAAGGAACATCGGAATTCTGTCGGCGGCTGGCGAATATGTCGCTTTTCTAGACGACGATGATATTTGGGCACCGGAAAAAATCGCGACACAGCTCCGCCTTTTCGACGATCCCACTGTAGGAATGGTCTACTGCGACGGCTATTCGTTCCTCGATGATGATAAAGACAAGCTTGGAGTGTTTCGAGAAGCGTCGCTGTTCGATAGGCCGATCAGCCACGAGTTGGAACTGTTTAACGACTACATCGGATCGACTTCGCAGGCGATAATCAGGCGTGATTGCTTTGCGGAGGTGGGATTGTTCGATTGCGATATGTCTGCGCGTCAAGATTATGAGTTCTGGCTGCGGATCAGCAGGCGTTACAAGATCGTGGGCGCACCGGAAAAACTGCTGTACTACAGAAAGCATTCTGGTGAGAGGATCTCAACAAACTGGTTAAAGTGCCACGAAAGCTACAAGCTCATACTCTCGAAATATCGCAGTGACTACGATCGCAATAAGTACGCAAAAGCGAAGCTCGTACTTAGAATTGCGGCTTCGGCACATAAAGCTGGAAAAGCTCTCGCCTCGGTGGGCTTCTTCCTGTGCGCGCTTCTAATCAGTCCACGATGCGTTATTGATGTCGTCAGCAGGAAGGTCACTCATACTGCGTTTTCCGATTACTACTCGGGTGAGAGGCTCGATAAAGCTCTGAATATTCGATAACGGGTCACGAGGCTGGATAGCAATGATAGAGAAACGGAAAACATGCCCAACGATGAGCGAGGCCATAGAGTCTGCAATGCAGGCTCTAGTCGAGTGCGGGCATCGGCCGGTTTTTCTATTCGTTGGAAACTCCGTTCTGCATATTGCTGCACTGAATGCGTTTCTCTTGATGCTTAGAAACGAAGGTGTCGAGGTGTGCGGAGTGATTTGCGACAACATACCTTCCGACCGAGTCCCGCAATATGACGAACGGGACGTATTTGCGGTAGATGCAGACAAGTTCGTACTCCTGCGTAACGAAATTGATTACTACAAGCCAGGTCAAACTGTGTCGGCAAGGATCAAAAGCTCGTTACATCCAAATCTCCCTCAACAAGCATGCAATAAAGATGCTATCACGTCATACAAAGATTCCTTTTTCCTCATTGCAACCGACGAGGATTATCCCTCTCTCGAACTCTGGAAGGCGGCAAGCACGCAAGGTCTGCAAGTGAAATGCATCCTAGTAGAGGAAGGCATCGGGTCGTACCTTTCGAGGGAATCAGCGCACAGACTCTTTGCTTTGAAAGAGGCCGGCATAGCCAGGCGCATTAAGCGAGCGGCCAAAGAACGAATCCTGGCGCTATTTAGGGCCCGTTATCGCTCTGCACTCGACGGCCGCTGCACAATCGAGCGCTTCTCGGCATACGACAGGTCACCAGATGGCAGGCTCGTACCGAACAAAGATTTCATATTCTGGATGAAGCAATCGCTGCAACAATACAGTCGCGCAAAAGGGATTAACGATCCCGATTTCTCTGGTAGGGTCGTGATAGTGGGAACCAATTTCCAAGAACTCGGCGACGAGAGCCTGGAACGCGCTTTTCTTGAACGAATAGCCTGCGTGATCGAAGCCTGCGGGCTCAGACCTTATCTCAGGCCACATCCCAGATCAAGAAGCATCGAACGCTACAAGGAAGCAGGAATCGAAGTGGATGAATTCGGAAAGGTCCCCTTTGAAGCCGTGCTATCAGCAAGCAAGGCTATGCCAGTGGCGATGATTGGTCTGGGAAGTTCAAGCCAATTGCTTGCTAATACATTCTGGGGGATTCCCTGTTTCAACGTCGCTCCGATCCTCGTTGACGAAGCAAAAGAAAAAGGATCTATGACGCAAATTATGCGAGCTTTTGGGCGCCGAGCCACGCAGTTTTCGAGGGCGTTTTCGGGATGCATGCCATTGGTTGACGATAATGAGACGCTTCGGCGGTTTCTTCTAATCGCGGTGAGAAAGAAAGAGGAACGGGTGTCTGCCAGATCGTTGAACGGATCAGGATTGAAGGCTCATTCATATGGAAGAAAGTGAGATGTCGTCCAAATCAACAACAAAGACGGTCTTATGGTCTTTCCTTGAGCAAGGGGGATCAAAGGTTGTTTCGCTCTTTGTGCAGATAGCCCTGGCTCGTTTGCTGTCTCCAGAGGCTTTCGGAATAATGGCAATCTTACTGGTAGTTACAAATATCGCGGATGCCTTGGCGCAGGGTGGCCTCGGATCGGCGTTGATCCAGCGAAGCAAGAGTGACAACGCTACCGTTTCGACGGCATTCTGGCTGAGTATTGCGTTCGCTTTGGTTCTGTTCTTTGCTATTCTTCTGCTCGCGCCCATTCTTGAAGGTTTTTACGGAATGCCCGGTCTTGGAATATATCTCAGTGTTCTTTCGCTCGTGGTTCTCTTCAATTCGGTAAATTCGATTCAAAGGTCAATTCTACAGAAAGCGATGGATTTTAAGAGTTTGTCTGTAATCACCATCTGTTCTGCTGTCGTTTCTGGAATAGTAGGTGTCACTGCTGCATTTGCTGGATTGGGCGTGTGGGCGCTAGTTGGCCAGTCTCTAGCTCAAAGTGTTGCTACATGCATTACGATGGCGTTGAAGGTTTCATGGAGGCCCACGTTGATCTTTCGACGTCAAGAAGCAAGAGAACTGTTCTCATATGGCTGGAAGATTGCAGCAACAAGTATCCTCGGCGTGCTTTATAGTGGTATTTCTGACCTGGTGATAGGCAGAGCTTGCTCTGCAACCGCTTTGGGTTATTACAGCCAGGGACGAAAGTATCCCATGGCTGTTATCTCAATGGCGACGAACGCTATACAGAACGTGATGTTCCCCGCGTTGGCGTTACGGCAAAGAGATCATGATGCATTTGCTCAGACCATGAGACGCGCCCTTCAAGCAGGAACATTCGTGATTGCGCCATTGTCGCTATTTTGCGCGGCTGCAGCAGAGCCCATTGTGACGATTTTACTAACAGAGAAATGGTTACCTTGTGTTCCCATATTTCAGATGGTTTGTATATCTCATTCTGTTCTAATGCTGACGTCTGTTAATCCTCGGGCGTATTTGGCGTTAGGAAGAAGCGATCTCTTTCTGCGGATACAGGTGGTAAAGGTTTTGATTGGGGGTATTGCTATATGTAGTGTGGCGGTGATTACGAGGGATATCTATCTTACAGCGCTTGCAACTTGCATATCAACCCTATTCAACACTCTTGTTATAGATCCCCTATTTGCGCAAAGCACAACCGGTTATTCGGCCTTTCACCAAATTAAGGATATTTTTCCAACCGTATTGCTAGCAGTTGGTGCTGCTGGAGCTGCATACGGCATTTCTTTTCTTGTTAACAACCACGTCCTACTGTTGGCGGTGCAAGCTCTCGTATTCTGCGTGATTTATTTTGTCGTCGCGCGAGCGCTGAAAATCGAAGGAATGCGTGAAGCACTAAACGCTTTTCGATCTCTGGTCAGCAAAAGGAAGGACAGAGCGGAACGATGAAAATAGCTTTCTTGTCCGGCGCCGATAAAAACGCTGGGGACTTTCTCATAGCACATCGAAGCAAAACGCTTCTTCGAACGTACGTGAAAGACTGCATTATCACTGAGTTTGACCGAAATAAAACACTCGATGACAAGCTGGATAAACTGAACGAATGCGATGTCGTCGTCTTTGCAGGTGGGCCTGGCTACGTTTCTGATATGTACCCAGGAAAGTTTCCGCTTGTTGGAAACCTAGAGCTTATTCGGCCTCGTCTATTCGCGCTTGGGATGGGATCTCGTGTTTCGCTAAACGCGACCAGGGAAGTGCGTTTCAAGCCTAAAACGCATGTGTTGCTAAAGCGACTAGAGGCAGACGGATTTGGTCTAGGCTGTCGTGATCTGCTGACAAAACGAGTTTTGGAAGCGAACGGCTTCAGAACAGCAATATTCACAGGGTGTCCCGCTTGGTACGATCTTGACAAGGCCAATATTCCGGAGCTGTTGTCGAAACCGACCAGAAGCGCTGTGAGGACGATAGCCGTCTCCGATCCTGCAGTGCAACGAAATATGCCTGCTGCTAAGTTTCTGATTGAGGAACTGAAACAGGCGTTTCCCCAGGCGAAAGTAATTCTCGTTTTTCACAGGGGCTGGACGGAAGACAAGTTTACAAAGCATGAGCTTGCCGAAGCTCAAGGTCGTCTTGCTTCTTGGGCAAGGAGCAGTGGGGTTGAAACCATCGACATTGCTTATTCTGATAAAGGATTTTCGATATACGACAACTGTGACCTGCATGTAGGCTATAGAGTACATGCGCATTTATACAATATAAGCGAACGGAGGCCCTCTTATCTAATCGAAGAGGATAGTAGGGGATATGGGGCAAACGAAGCACTTGGCTGCGAAGACCACGTTTCCCTTGATGAACCCAAGCTGTCAGAACGTTTGGCATCACGAGTATTAGGAAAAGACAGAGCTGGCGCACTCTTTAGCGCCAAGATGCTGCGCGATCGTGCGCGAATGATGATTCGTCATGTTCTGAACGATATTGAAAGTGATTATGCGGAAGCAGGTAGCCAGTGCAGGACGGCGTGTGAAAGTTTCGGGAAAATGAAAGAGCACATTCTTCGCATTAATCAAGTAGGCAATTACCCATACAAATGTATCTCTGAAAAGGCGAGGTGAGACAAGTAAATGAATATTAAACTCGCTATTTTACCGTTAAAAAAGAGTCTCAATAGTGTCACGTCTCTATTTCGATGGTGCTTAAAGTGCAGCACGCGCGGAGTGCGAATTGCTCATGGAGTATCACTATCCAATACCAAGCTCAATGATTTCGCCAATATCGCGCATCATGCCGAACTCTCGGATGCAGTCATTGGAAAACGAACGAGCGTAGGTAGGTATACGAAAGTAAGAAACGCTGACATTGGTTCATACTGCTCAATTTCTTGGAACGTCACGATTGGTGCGGTTGGACATCCAATGGATCATCCGTCAACTCATGCATTTTCGTATCGATCGCAGTTCGGAATAGTTGATGCAAACAGAGATTTGGGTCATGCACGTGTGAAGATCGGAAATGACGTATGGATTGGATGTGATGCAATCATCATGCCAGGCGTACAAGTCGGCGATGGAGCCGTAATTGGCGCTGGTGCTGTCGTCACAAAAGATGTTGTTCCGTATTCGGTTGTGTCGGGCG
>UMJX01052712.1_pt1 | contig 11984 bp, 10 predicted proteins | sample 1966131 | NCBI WGS metagenome assembly UMJX01 (sample SAMEA4836162, study PRJEB28245) | human gut metagenome | biome: gut microbiome; material: fecal sample | place: Denmark | collected 2008 | reverse complement strand
AAAGATTCAAATAAAATTTTAGAGATTGGATTAATGGCATTATATGCATTTTTCTTTGTATGGTTATATATAGGATTTAATAAAATTTTAGTACAAATAACATTTTTATATTATTCTCCTACAGCAAGGACTCAACTTATTTTTGGAATGATAGGTGTTTTACTAACATTAATGTTAATAAAAAAATTTGAAAATGTAAAAATACTAAATAAAAAAGCATCAATTGCAGGAGCATTAATATCTTCAATGGTATTATATGTAGTATTAAAAAATTCAGCATATAGTGGATTTTTTACAACTGTAAAATTAGAACTAATTACAGTAATAACATTTTTTATGGTATATTCAATATTGCAAACAAACAAAAAAGCATTTGCTTATATTATGTGTATAGTAAGTATCATTGCAGGAGCAACAATAAATCCAATAAATAGAGGTGTAGATATTATTTATAAAACAGATTTAGCACAAGAAATTCAAAAAATAGAAAAAGAAGATGAAGAAGCATTATGGATAGGGAGATATAATTGGAGTGGACAATATTTGTTAGCAAATGGAGCAAATACATTAAATGGGGTTAATTCATATCCCAATTTCCAATGGTTAAATATTGTAGATCCAGATAAAATATATAATGATGTATATAATAGATATGCACATATTGGAATAATATTAGCTGAAAAAACAGAATTTAGATTATTAACAACAGATAGTTATGAAGTTGATTTAACATATCAAAACCTAAAAGATTTAGGAATTAAATATTATTTAACAGATGTAGAATATTCAGAAAGTGAAAAAAATCAATTTCATTTAACAGTTAAATATGAAAATACTGAAAAAGGACAATATATATATCAAGTAAATTAAGGAGAGACAAGCAATGAAAGTTTTAATAATAATACCAGCATATAATGAAGCTGAAAACATAGAAAAGACAGTAAATGATGTTATTCAAAATACAGATTATGATTATGTAGTTGTAAATGATTGTTCAAAAGATAATACGAAAGAAGTTTGTGAAAAAAATAATTTTAATATGTTATCACTACCTATAAATTATGGATTAACTAGTGGAATACAAATTGGAATGAAATATGCTTATAAAAATAATTATGATATTGCAATACAATTTGATGGAGATGGACAACACCAAGCTAAATATTTAAAAAACTTAGTAAAAGAAATAGAAGATGGAAATGCAAATATAGTAATTGGTTCTAGATTTGTAACAGAGAAGAAACCATTTACAGCAAGAATGTTAGGAAGTAGAATAATAGCATTTTTTACTAAGATTACAACAGGAAAAACAATAAAAGATACAACATCTGGTATGAGAGCATATGATAGAAATGCAATAAAAGAATTTGTAACAAATACAAGTCTAACACCAGAGCCAGATACAATGGTATATATGTTAAAAAAAGGTTTAAAAATAAAAGAAGTACAAGTTGAAATGAAAGAAAGAGAATTTGGAAAAAGTTATTTGACTCCAATAAAATCTATGAAATACATGGTAAATATGATATTTTCAATTGTATTTATAAGAGCAATAACAAGAAAAAAGTAAGAGGTGAAAATTAATGTCAGTAACATTAAGAGTAATATTAATAATAAGTTCATTTATAGCATTTTATTTGTGCATAACAAAAATAAAAAAATCACAATTAAAAATAGAAAATTCAGTAACATGGATGTTGGGATGTATAATCTTAATATTAATGAGCATATTTCCAAATGTAGTTGTATGGATATCAGAAAAATTAGGCTTTGTAGCACCTGTAAATTTTATATTTTTAGTAATGATAGCATTTTTACTAATGCAAATATTTATAGATAATATTCATATAACATCATTAAATGAAAAAATAAAAGATTTAGACCATTATATTGCATTAAAAGAAAAAGAAGAGAAATATTCAAATAAATAATTACCAAATAAAGGAATGTAATAAAAAATGAGCAAAATAAAAGAATTATATCAAAAATATAAAGAAATAATAAATTACCTAATATTTGGGGTGTTAACAACAGTTGTATCATTAGTAACATATTATATATGTGTTTTCACAGTTTTAGATCCAGATAATGCTATTCAATTACAAAGTGCTAATGTAATTTCTTGGATTATAAGTGTTGCATTTGCATATATCACAAATAGAAAATTTGTATTTGAAAGTAATGAAGAAAATAAAATAAAAGAAGCAACTAAATTTGTAACTTCAAGAATAGCTACATTATTAATGGATATGGTGATAATGTGCGTTGGGGTAACAACGTTAAAATTTAATGATAAAATTATGAAACTAGTATCACAAGTAGTTGTAATTGTAATGAATTATATATTAAGCAAATTAATAGTATTTAAAAAAAAAAGTCAGTCAAAAATGGAGATAAGAAGTAAGTTAATAAAATTAATGACAATTTGTTTTTCTATAGTATTTTTAATTGCATTATTAAATACAATATTTTTTAATAGAACTACACAAATTAATTATAGTGTTTTATGTATGAGTGTATTGTTAGTAGTATCATATATCTTAATATATATAGCATATAAAAAAATTCAGAAAACTGAATTTAAAAAGGAGCCTACAAAGTTTCAATTTGTGATATTTATAGTAATAATATTTATATTACAGATTGTTTTTGCTATATTAACATTTGCAATTTGTGGTTGGGATTGTGGAATAGTTATGGAAAATGCCTATGAATTAGTAATTAATAATGATATAAATACTTATTATTTTTCAAGATGTCCTAATAATATAGGAATGTTATTAATTGCTACATATATAATAAGATTTATTAGTTTATTTGGTACACCAACAATAGAACAAGCATATTTATTTACAATCATATTTAATATAATAATAGTGGATATATCAGCAATTTTAACATTTAAAGTATGTAAAAAATTATTTGGAAACAAAATTTGTTATTTTTCAAGTTTATTTATAATACCATTAATAATGTTTTTACCATATATTATAATACCATATACAGATACTATAAGTATGGTATTTCCAATACTTATATTTTATTTATACATAAAAATAAAAGAAGAGAAGAATGAAACGAAGAAAGCTTTTTTTACAATATTAGAAGGAATTCTTACAATATTAGGATATTATATAAAACCAACAATAGTTATAGTTGTTATAGCAATATGTATTGTAGAAATACTAAGATGTAAAAAAATAAAAATGATAAATCTTATTAATATAATATCATTATTTGCAATTGGATGTATGATTTCATATATGTCATATTCATATATAAAAAATAAAAATTTAGGAAACATGATAAGAAAAGAGGATTATGAAGAATATGAAATGCCTATGACACACTTCTTAAAAATTGGTTTAAAAGAAGTTGATAGTGGAACAGATTTACCTGTAAAAAATAGAATACTTTATGGAACATATAATTATGAAGATGTAATAACAACTATGGAAAATGACGGAAAGAATGCAAAAGTAAAAGAAAATCTAAAAACAGTAAAACAAAGGTTAAAAGATTATAAATTAACTGGATATATGAAATTTTTATATAATAAAGTAAATTGGATTTTAGCGGATGGAACATTTTTCTTTGGACAAGAAGGATCTTTTTGGACATCAGAACATTATAATAAAACTAAATTAGGAGTTTTATTACAACAATTAATAAATAATAGAACTAATAAATATCAAAAGGTAACTGCTAATGTATTTCAAACAGTTTGGCTAGTAATATTATTAGGATTAGTTTGCTCATATACAAAAAAAGATGAAAACGATTATTTGATAATATCCAAAATTACAATTATAGGTATAGTATTGTTTTTATTATTATTTGAAGGAAGATCTAGATATTTAGTAAATCACATTCCAATTTTTATAATAGTTGGAATATATGGATTAATAAATAGTTTTGAAAAGCTAGAGGAAATTAGAAGAAAAAAGCAAAAAATGATATCTAGCAAGGGAGAAAACGAAAATGAGTAATTATAAATTATCAATAGTAGCAGCTGTATATAATTTAGAAAAATATTTACCAAGATGTTTAGATGCACTTGTAAATCAGACTTTACAAGAGATTGAAATATTATGTGTAGATGATGGTTCAACAGATTCTGCACCACAAATAATAGATGAATATGCAAAAAAATATCCCAATAAAGTAAAAGCATTTCATAAAACAAATGGAGGAGAATTTACAACAAGAAATTATGGGCTTGAAAGAGCAACAGGTGAATATGTAACTTTTGTAGATACAGATGATTATGTAGAAAAAACATGGGCTGAAAAATTGTATAATGTAGCAAAAGAAAATGATGCAGATATGGCAGTATGTGGATTTGAAAGAATAGATTTAAATACAAATAAAGTTGTTTCACAAAATATGACAAACTTTGGACGAGTTGTAAAAACAATTGATGGAAAAAATGACTTTACATTATTTATAAATCCAGCACCTTGGAACAAAATATATAAAAGAGAAAAGGTACAAGACTTAAGATTTTTATCATTTAGAGGATTTAATGATGCAATGTTTTTAGCTAGTTGTTATACTAGAATGAATAAAATTGCATTTGAACCAGAAGTATTATATCATTACTACTTAAGATATGATTCACAAATACACACAGTAAATAAGCAAGATGTTGAGAATTTGAAGAGATATTTATTAGAAGTAAAAAAATTATATATACAAACAAATAAATATGAAGAAATGAAATATATTTTAGATACATTTGCATTTCTTCATTTAGGAACATCTGTAATGTATAGAGTTTCATATGATAAAACAGTAAATATGAAAGATATGTTAAAAGAAACGATAAGCTATTTAGACACAAATTTTGAAAATTGGAGAAAATCACCATTTTTAAAATTCGGATATTCAATAAAAAAAGGATTCAAACATATAGCATTATGGGGAGTAGCATTATTATATAAAATGAAATTACCTATGATATATATTAATACATATCGTTTCTTAGTAGATAAACTAAAAATAGATATCAAATTTTAACAAGATACAAGCCGTAGGAAGGAAAATACTAAAAATGGAAAAAGAAAATGTACAATTTAGAAAAAACTTTATATGGAATGTTTTAGGAACAGGATTAAATGCATTTAATTCATTATTTTTCATGATAATAGTTACAAGATTAAATGGAGTAGATCAAGCTGGAATATTTACAATTGCTTTTTCAACAGCATGTATAATATATTTTGTTGGAGTATATGCTGGAAGAATTTATCAAGTAACAGAATTAAATAAAGAAATAACAGATAAGGAATTTATAGTAAATAGATCAATAAGTACAATATTGATGTTAATACTTGTTATATTATTTTCAGTAATAAGAGGATATAATTTATATAAATCAACAATGTTTTTATTACTTACTTTATATAAAGCATTAGAAGCATTTAGTGATGTTTTATATGGAATATTGCAAAAAAATGATAGACTAGAAATTGTAGGAAAATCATTTTTTATGAAAGCATTATTTTCAGTAATATTATTTTTTATAATAGACTATATTACAAAAAATATGATTATATCTACAATATCAATAATACTTGTTAATATAATCATATTAATAGTTTTTGATTTTAAAAATGTATTAAAATTTGTGGATTTAAAGACAAAAGTAAAAAAAGAAAATATTTTAAAAATATTCAAATCAGGATTTTTTACATTTGCAATATCATTTTTAGGAGTATATATATTAAATGCACCCAAATATGCAATTGATAGTTTTTTAGCAGAAAATTATCAAACAATATTTGGAATTATAGTAATGCCTGCAACAGTTGTAGGATTAGTTGCACAATTTTTAATACATCCATATTTGAATACAATAGTGGAACTATATAAGAATAGAGATTTGAAAAAATTAAATAAACTTATTCTAAAATTAATATTTATGATAGTAGCATTTGGAATTATATCATCATTATTAGCATATTTCTTAGGACCAGAAGTTTTAGGATTAGTATATGGAATTGATTTAAAAGCATATAGAGTAGGCTTGTTGATTATTATAATATCAGCAACATTATATACAATAGGAGTAATATATTCATCAGTATTAACAGCTATAAGAGAAACATTCTCACAATTTATAGCATATATAATTATATCTCTATTTGCAATTGTGTGCTCAAATATATTAACAAAGCAAAAAGGAATGAATGGGGCTGTAATAGCATATTTTGCAATAATGGCATTACAATTTATAATTTATACAATATATACAAACATAAAATTAAGAAAAATCTTTAATAAAGAGGAAGAAAATGAGTAAAGTAACAATAATTATACCTGTTTATAATTCAGCAGAATACATAGGAAAATGTATAGAAAGTATTTTAAATCAAACATATCATGATTATGATATTTTAATTGTAAATGATGGTTCAAAAGATAATTCTCAACAGATTATAAATGAATATAAAGAAAAATATCCTAATAAAATTACTGCAATTGAACAAGAGAACAAAGGTGTTGCAAGAACTAGAAATGAAAGTATTAAAAGAGCTACAGGAAAGTATATTATGTTTATGGATAATGATGATTATTTAGATAAAGATTATATAGAAACATTTGTAAAAGAGATTGAAAAAGATGATTGTGATGCAGTTATTGGTGGATATAGGAGAATAACAGAAACAGGTAAAATTTTAAAAACATTGAAATTGAATGATGGAGAATGGTCAAAATATATGATAATGGCTCCTTGGGCTAAAATATATAGAACACAATATTTAATACAAAATGATATTACTTTTCTGGAAAATAATTTAGGAGAAGACATGTATTTTAACTTAAAAGCTTTATTATTAGGAAATGTAAAATCAATTGATTATGTAGGATATAATTGGTTTTTTAATACTAAAAGTGTCTCAAATACTATTCAAAAAAATATAACACAATTACAAGTTTTTGAATTAATAGATTCTTGTTATAATATGTTAAAAGAAAATGGAATATTAGAAAAGAATTATGAGATGATTGAAGCTCATTTTATAAAATATATAATTTGGCTTATATTATTTTCAACAAAAAAATTAGATTACAAAACAATTAGCAAAGAATATGATAAATTGTTTAACTGGTTAAGGCAAAAGTTTCCTAATTATAAAAAGAATAAAGTTGTAAGATTGTGGAAACCAAAAGGAGAATTATTTAGTATTAGATTAATTGTTATAACAATGTCAATTGCTAATAAAGTAGGATTAGGAAAAGTTTTAGTATATGTATATAGCATATTATAAAGAAAGGAAAAATTAAAAATGAAGAAAATAATAAAAGTATTTTTTTGTATTCTAACATGTTTAATTATTAGTATTCCTCAAATATATGCAGAAGAAAGTAAAACAAAAGAATTGAGTGAAGCTGTTGAAGAAAAGAAAGATGCAAATGTTGAAGAGTCATTGGATAAAGGAAAAAAAGAAGTTACAGAAGAACCTGTAGAACAATCTGTACTTGAAACTATTGAAAAACCAGCAGAAGTAACCTCAAATGGAACTACAGAATTGCCAAAAACAGAATCTACAAGTGAAACAGAAGAAAAGCCAGATGAAGAACCAAAAAAAGAACCAAGTATTTGTTATACAACACATATACAAGATATAGGTTGGCAAAATCAGGTTAAAGATGGAGAAATGGCAGGGACAGAAGGACAAGCCAAAAGACTTGAAGCAATAAAAATTACTTTAAAAGATTTAAGTGGTGTAAAAATAAAATATCAAACACATATCCAAGACATAGGTTGGCAAGATTGGAAATATGATGGAACATTAGCTGGAACAGAGGGACAATCTAAAAGATTAGAAGCAATAAGAATTGAATTAGAAGAAAGTGATAAATATTCAATAATGTATAGAGTACATATCCAAGATATAGGTTGGCAAGATTGGAGATATGATGGAGAAAAAGCAGGAACAGAAGGACAATCCAAAAGGCTTGAAGCAATTCAAATAAAAATAGTTGAGAAACAAACAAGTATATCAGCCAATTATAGTGTACATGTGCAAGATATAGGATGGCAAAATTGGAAAACAGAAGAAAAAATAGCAGGAACAGAAGGTCAGTCAAAAAGATTAGAAGCAATTAAAATTGAATTATTAACAAATATAAAAAATCTAAAATTAAAATATAGAGTGCACATTCAAGATATAGGTTGGCAAGATTGGAAAGACAGTGAAGAAATGGCAGGAACAGAAGGTCAGTCAAAAAGACTAGAGGCAATTCAAATAAAACTTGAAAATACACAAGATCATTCAATTGAATATAGAGTACATGTACAAGATATAGGCTGGCAAGATTGGGTAAAAGATGGAGAAATATCTGGTACCGAAGGGCAATCAAAAAGATTAGAAGCAATTCAAATAAGAATTATTTCAAAAGAAAATGATTCAGATTCACAAGAAGAGCCTAAATTTGAACGACAAGAAGGAACATATGGAAAAACAGGTCTAAATGTGGCTGATAAAGGTGGAAGTGAATTAAAATATTTAAAATATGGTACAGGAAAAAATGTGTTTTTTGCAACATTTGCAATACATGGATATGAAGACAAATGGGATAAAGATGGATATGAACTTATTGAAATAGCAAACAATTTTTATAATAAGCTTTTAGAAGACAAAGATTATGATTTAGCTAAAAAATGGACAATATATATTTTCCCAGGAGTAAATCAAGATGGATTACAAGAAGGAAGCACAAATAATGGACCTGGAAGAACAACATTATATAGTCAAGCACCACAAAATAAAGGAATAGACCTAAATAGATGTTGGCAGATTGGAAGTACATATGAAAAATTTACATCTGATAGAAATTATAATGGAGATATAGGTTTCCAAGCTTATGAAGCACAAGCATTAAGAGATTTTATGTTAAAAAATAAATCTAAAGATGGACAAACAATATTAGTTGATTTACATGGTTGGACACAACAATTAATAGGTGATGAAAATATTTGTTCTTATTATGAACAACAATTTCCTGAAAATAATAAAAGATCTGTTGGAAGATATGGTTCTGGATATATGATTAGTTGGGGAAGAACTTATTTAGGTTCACAAGGAAGACCAGCTAAAACAGCATTAATAGAACTTCCAAGAGATGGTGTGAAAAATCATCAATCAGTAATAGATAAAGATTTTTCAAATAGATATATATATGCAACAATGAAAATGTTAGAAAAAATTATTTAAGAAAGGAAAGGGTTAGTAAAATAGCCCTTTTAATTGTAAAATGAAGATAAATAGAAAAAAAGTAATTATATGTATAACAATTTGTATATTAATAATTAATGTTATTGTAATATGTACTGTAAGAAAAGAAAATAATCCAAAAGAAAATGATAATAATAATTCTAGTGAAAATATAAAACAAGAAGAAAAAAGTGATGATAATAAAGAAAATACAGAAAATACAGAAAATACAGAAAATGTAGAAAAAGAGATACAAATTACTACATCAACACAAGAAGAAAGCCAAATATCAAGTGAAAAGAAAACAGAAATAATTGAAGAAACAGGAAAACAAGGAGATTCTGATTTGTATGAAATTCAAGAAGGAGAAGATAATATAAAAATTGCAACAATAAAATCAAGTGTAAAATACAAAGTAGCATTTGCAGGAATGATAAAAAATAAAGTACCAAAAAAAGAAGAATTAGATGATTTATTAGAAAAAAATCATCCTAAATATGCTGGTATATGGATAAAAAGTGAAAGTCAGTCTGAGTTTTTGAAATATATTTCTTCAGTAACAAAATCTAAATATGAAATAAATGAAAATGGATATTTAAAAATCAAAAATAAGAAAAATCAAAATGAGTATGATAAAAAAATAGAAGAAATAATAAATGGCAATAAATTATATATTATTGATATATCAAGCACATGTTATATTGTAGATGAAATAACAGGAGAAATATTAGATTATAATTTTGAAGATATGGACGAATATCAAACATATCAATATTTTGAAGATGGTGACAAAAAGATTATTTTTATAACTGAAAACCAAAACAATCAATTAACAGTTAAAGAGATTATCGAAAGTGTAATTGAATTGTTTTAAGAGTGCCAAGATTTTACATTGAATGCACAAAAAGACTATTATATAATAAAAACAGGAGGTGAAAGATGACAAAAAGAAAAAAAATAATAGTAATTTGTGCATTTTTATTGATTAGTTTTATAATTCCAAATAAAGTAAAAGCAAAAGAAAGTGCTAGTGTAAAATATCAGACACATGTACAAGATATAGGCTGGCAGACACAAGTTAAAGACGGAGAAATAGCAGGAACAGAGGGACAATCAAAAAGATTAGAAGCAATAAAAATAGAACTAAAAAATTTAGAAAATATAAAAATAAAATATCAAACACATATAGAAGATATAGGTTGGCAAAACTGGAAATATAATGGGGAATTAACTGGGACAGAAAGTCAATCTAAGAGGTTGGAAGCAATAAAAATAGAACTCGAATATAGTGAAGAATATTCAATAATGTATAGAGTACATATCCAAGACATAGGATGGCAAGAATGGAAATATGATGGAGAAGTAGCAGGAACAGAAGGGCAATCCAAAAGAGTAGAAGCAATTGAAATAAAATTAGTTGATAAATCAGTATTTAAAGTAGCATATATATCACATGTAGAAGATGTAGGGTGGCAAAATTGGAGATATGATGGAGAAACTGCAGGAACAGAAGGACAATCTAAAAGAATGGAAGCGATTCAGATAGGCTTTTCAAATGCTCCAGATGGTGCCAAAATGAGATATAAAGTACATATTCAGGACATAGGTTGGCAAGATTGGAAAAGTGATGGACAAGTAGCAGGAACAGAAGGAGAATCTAAAAGAATAGAAGCAATACAAATAGAATTAGAAAATTTAGAAGATTATACCATAGAATATAAAGTACATATACAAGATATTGGCTGGACAAATTGGTATAGAGATGGAGAAATGGCAGGAACAGTGGGAAAAGGATTAAGAATAGAAGGAATAAAAATAAGAATTGTAAGTAAATATAAAAAACATTATATAGGAATAGATGTATCACATTGGCAAGGTGATATTAATTATGAAAAATTAGTAGCAAGCCAAAAAATAGATTTTATGATTACAAAAGTTGGGTGGTATAGTGAAAATAATAAAAGATTTATAGTTGACTCAAAATTTGAAAAAAATTATAAATTAGCAAAGCAAAATAAGATTCCTTTAGGAATTTATTTATATTCTTATGCTAAAAATGTAGAAGATGCAAAATTAGAAGCAAATGAATTAATTAAATATCTAAAATCAAGTGGAAATTCTAGTTTTGAATTACCAATTTTTTATGATATAGAAGAAGACAGCCAAATTAGTTATGGAAAAAAAGCAATAACAGATATTACCATTGCATTTTGTGAGACAATGAAAAATGCAGGATATGAAGTTGGCGTTTATTCATATTCATATTGGTTAAATAATTATATGGAAACATTAAGACTACCAGCTGATTATTCTTTATGGGGAGCAGACTATGGAACAAATAATAATGGCCAAATTCCAAGTGATTTGGATAAATATTCAGAAACTTATGATATATGGCAATTTACAGACAAGGCACAAATAGATGGAATAAATGGATATGTTGATATGAATGTATGTTACAAAAAATATTTTTAAATATTAAAAATTTTTTAATAATACTCTGTTTAGCATTGAAACCAGTTAAAAATAATGATATAATACAAATGCAAAAAATAAATAGAATCTTATGTAGAGAAGGGAAGGATTAGTATGTCAATATTAGTAACAGGTGGAGCAGGATTTATAGGAAGTCATACAGCAGTTGAATTATTAAATGCAGGAAGAGACATAGTTATAATAGATAATTTTTCAAACAGTAAACCAGAAGTATTAGATAAAATAAGAGAAATAACAGGAAAAGACTTTAAATTTTATGAAGTT
>UMJX01037218.1_pt1 | contig 12006 bp, 10 predicted proteins | sample 1966131 | NCBI WGS metagenome assembly UMJX01 (sample SAMEA4836162, study PRJEB28245) | human gut metagenome | biome: gut microbiome; material: fecal sample | place: Denmark | collected 2008 | reverse complement strand
CTACAAATGAAGTTATTATTACACCTAGTCCTGTTACAACTAACATTCCTGCTACTGAAAAACCTGTTGAATCAACAACAAAAATTACTACTAAAGTAACTCAAACTACTACAAAAACAACTACTACTAAAAAAGAAGAACCAATTGAATATGAAACAAAAACTGATGAAATCACTGGATATTACAATAATTTTGAATCAAATGATACAATCGAATTAACAAAGCAAAATATAAATAATTATAATGATTTTATGAGTTCTACTGAAAACTTTTATTTTTCTATTGCTGGTCCTTTTGTACAATATCATACATATGCTAATTTAGATACAGGAAAATATGAAAATTACGAAACAGATTCATATATTGAAAGAATACTATTAGTTACATTACTTAATGAAAAATATATAAATGATAATTCACTAAAAAAAATATTAAAACCTTATACAAAAAATGACTTAGACATTACTGCAGTAAATATAACTTTTATATTTCAAACAGATATTGATAATAAAATATATTATGATTACTCAAAAATAATGGCAGATAAAGATTTAGCTAAAACATTAAATAATATGCAAAATGCATATAAAAAAGGTGATTATAAAACTGTGGAAAAATTATGTAATGAAAGTTGGGGCAAAAATGATATGGCTGATATATTAATGTTAGTATATGAACATAATATGCCTGAAATAGAAGCATTCCCTATAGAATCGCCTTCAGTAGATCTTGCACTTAAAATTATAGATAAGACTGGCATATATGATAGAGCTCATCAAAAAGTTTTAGTAAAACAATAAAGCAAATAGGTAAAATAACTATTTGCTTTTTTATCTATAATGATTTTTTTGTAGTATTATTTAAATTATTAGATTTATTTGCCAGTGTTTTTAATGATTCCATAATTAATACATCATCTAAATTACCATCATTTTCCATTACAGCTTGATTTAATTTAATAGCTAAGTTAGAATCTATATACCCAATTTTTTCTAAATATTTTATTTCATTAATTGAATCTTCTGATTTTAAAACATTTTGTTTCTTTAATTGATTAAAAATATCATATAAATTATCATTGTTAACTAAATTATTGTTTTCAATAATCTCTAATATTTTAATAAACTTTTTTAATCCTTTATAAAAAAACAAATAGAATTAAATCTACTTGTTAATTTATTTCTTTAAATTATAAACATATTTATTATTTCTTATATTAAGAACAATATCTATTTTTGTTGCATCTTTTAATTTTTTAGAAACTTCCATATAATAGTTTTTATTATCTTTTTTTATTTCAAAGTTTGTTGCTGTAATATTATTTGATGTATATGTTTTATCACCTATCGTATATACAATTTGACCATACTTAGAAATTAAAGATATTAAATCATCATTAATACTTGAAGATCCATCATAATTTAAAGTTGCGTTAATTCTTAATATTATTTTATCTTCATATCCAGTAAATGATGGTTGCAAATACTCATTTAAGTCGTAGCACTCTGTTTTAGTTATACAAGTGTTATATTTTTTAGTAAATAAATCATTTAATTCATAATTCATTATAGTTAAGTTTCCTTTAATAAAATCATTATTAAATTCTAAATTATTTTCAAGTTCTGTTTCTTTTGTAGTTATATTTTCATCTATATTTGTAGGTTTTAAATTTATTTTATATTCTGTATATTTTTCTCCAAACAATGTTCTAGTATAATTATCTAGATATACAAATGACATTTCTTTATCTTTTAGGGCTACAGGAATTTCATATATCAATACAAACTTATTTGAATCATTCTCTAGTTTTTGTGAATCATATACTGTACCTAGATCAGATAATGCTTCTTTATATTTTGAATCTATTGGATAATATATTCCTTTTCCAACTCTTAATTGAGTTTTTGAAGTATTTATTTTATTATTAGATTTTTTTGTTTCTAATAAAACAGCTACTAAATAGTTATCTGAAATATTTTTTTGTTTATAATTTTTTTGTGTTATATATGAATTTGTTATTTTCATTGAAAAATCAGATGTTGTAAAAAATGAATTAGTGTTTACTTTTTTAGAAAATTTCCAAAAATTAAGATAAATAAATGAGAATACTACCATTATAAATATAGATGTAAAAATAATTATCATTTTTTTATTTTCTAGAAGGAAATATTTAAATTCTCTTATGTTTTTTCTTATATTTCTCTTAAATTCATTTTTATCAAAGTTAAATTGTACTTCGTATTCTTCATAATCTTCAGAACTAATATTTAATTCTTGCAAATCTTTACTAAAATTGAATTTTTTTATGTCAAAGCCTATTGCTCTTACAAATGTAACAATCAAAAAAACTGCTTGAACCATAAATAAAATATTTCCTATATCCCTAAGGGCTCTTAAAACCTGAACAGATACAAGTTCTGATTGCAATCTATAAACTATTACTCTTGAATAAGTTAAAAATACTAATGTAGAAATAACTAATAATATGTTTAATCCATAAAATAGAACCGGTTTTTCTTTCTTGTTCATTACAACAAAAACTATAATTGAAAATAAGATGACGATTACTCCCCAGATATAAGTCGTATTTGTAAACATAGAACTTGCAATATTTTCTGGGATTATATATGCTACAGCGTTCAAATATTCATTAAAAAATGTTCTTACTATATTTGTTCTATATACAATTAATCCTAAAAAAACAAGCATAACAAAGTGAAAAAATCTAAAATGTTTAATAAAAAATGCATATGGTTTTCTTAAAATCATATTATCTAGCCCCTATTCTATTATTTAGTATACAATAAAAAGAGTAAAAAAAAAAGTAGTTAATAAATTTTATTTTTAAGTGTTTAGTTTAGCTCAGTTAGTTTGCTCGTTAACCTATTTGTTAGCTCATTAATCAGTTTGATGTTTAAATGCTAGACACTATTATTAACTATTTTTTTATTTTCAATTTTTGGTCTGTTAATTCATTTCGGATGTAATAATCCCTTTGTAATAACACGTTACATTCTTTTATTACTTTTAAGGCGTTATGTGGCATGATAAACTTTTTTTTGTCTAAATCAACATATGGTTCTAATTCACTCAATCCAGATAGTTTACTCAGTTCAACTTGATCTTGATATGGCCCTAAATATTTTTCTAAATACATATCTGAATACATTCCTAGATGTGTTTCTAGTTTTATAACTTTGTAATTTTTTTCCACAGTATTATTTTCACGATTTTCAAAAAAGTATTTAGGAGAAGCATTTTCTTCTAAAGAAACACTTGTTTTATTTTCTAACTCTTCATTTTTTTGTGAACTTTTATTTTGAGCATCAATAAATGTAGAAAAACAACTTGCCACAAATGTAATTCCTAACGCTGTCATTACAGTACATTCTCTAACCAAAACATATTTAGTCTTCTTATTTAAAATAGATTTATTTATTTTTAATTTTTTCATATTTAAATCCTTTCACAAGTTTTACTTATATTAAATTTATATCAGATTATTGTTGACTTATTGTTTATTTCCATAATTGGAATAAGAAATATACGAAGGTTATGATATTTGAAATTTTTAAATCAATTAACATATTCATCATTATATAGTCAATAGTAATTCAATATAAGCAAATTTGATGAAGTTATAGTAACACTTTAATTACCTCATGTCAACACTAACTATTTTATCAACAATTTTAAATATATAATGTGTATACTTAAATAATAGAGTACAAAATATAAATTTTTCCAGATAGGAATTTTAAATTTTTGATATATATTTTTTTAATTTTATATTTTTGTATTATTGATATATTTAATTTTATGTGATAAGATTTATTTGATTAATAAAAGTAAGAGGTTGTGTTATATGTTTGATATAAAAAAAGAGGAATTAAAAAAAAATAAACTTTTCTTTTTGATTAGTTTTTTGGTTATAATTTTGTTTATACTATTAAGCTTGTTCATAAGTAAAAATAATAAGTTAGAAACTAAAGACTTAGAAGAAAATGGAAATAATACTATTTCAAAACTATTGATTAATGAAATAGTAACCTCAAATGATGGAGTATATTCTTCTGAAGATGGTAGTGTATGTGACTTTATAGAATTATATAATGGCACAGCTAATGATATTAATTTAAAAAACTATGGATTAAGCGATGAAAAGAAAAAATCTAAATGGGCATTTCCTGAAGTTACAATTAAAAGCAATGAATACTTAATTGTTAATCTATGCGGAACTCAAAAAAATGGATTATATGCACCTTTTAAACTCAAAAGTGGTGGCGGAGAAACAATAGCACTAACAAATGCAAACAGAAAGGTAATTGATGCAGTCGAAACAACAAATTTAGATAAAAATACTTCTATGGGAAGAGATTTGAATGGAAATTGGCACACTTTTGAACAAGTTACTCCTGGATTTGCTAATACAATTGAAGGATATAATAAATATATTGAAAGTCTTAATGGAGAAGAAGATATATTAAAAATAACGGAGTTTTTACCTAAAAATAACGGGAATTTCAAAATTAATGATCAATTTTTAGGATATATTGAACTTACCAACACCGGTGATAAGGAAATAAATTTAAAAAATTATACATTGTCATCATCTGATGATACTAATAATATGAATTCAATATTTAAATATAATATTCCTGATAAAATATTAAAGCCTAATGAAGTTGTAGTTTTATACACGTCTGGCAAAAGCAAGAACAATGATATAATAGAAACAAATTTTAAATTAAACTCAAAAAATGGGGTTATTATACTAGGAAAAAATGGTAAAATTATCGAAAAACAAGAATATAAAAACCTGGAAAATGGAATAGCTATGATAAAAGTTAACAATCAATTTGTAGAGTCAAATGTTATAAGTCCAGGTTATTCTAACGATAACAACGGGGTCGAAAAATTTAACGAGAAAATTAGTACACCTGATGATTTAATAATTAATGAGGTTATGAATAATAATTACTCATATATGCCACAAAACGGTAATAACTATTATAGTTGGGTTGAATTAAAAAATAATTCAAATCATGAGATAAATTTAAAAAATTACAATTTATCTAGTGAAGACACAAAAATGTTTAATTTACCTGATAAAGCACTTAAGTCTGGTGAATATTATATTGTAATGTTATCTGGAAATTCAAATCTCACAAATGATTCATATATACATGCTAACTTTAAACTTTCAAAGATAGAATCATTATATTTGTTTAAAGATAATAATATTATTGATTCTGTAATGATTTCTAATATACCAAACGGATATAGTTATGGTAGAGGTCAGCACGGATTCTACTATATTAGTTCACCTACTCCTAACAAATCAAATAATACTGGAACTAGAGAAATTTCTGCAACACCGCTTGTAAGTATTTCTTCTGGAATTTATAACAACGTTGATTCTGTAGAAATAACCATAAATGCTCCTGGGACTATTTACTATACATTAGATGGAAGTAAACCTACAACATCTTCGAATGTATATAAAAGTCCTCTTTTTATAAAAAAAACTAGTGTATTAAAAGTAATATCAAAGGAGGATGGAAAGGTACAAAGTAATGTTGTTACTAAAAGTTATATAGTGAATGAAAATCATACACTTCCTGTCATGTCTGTTTCGCTAAATCCAAACGAATTTAGGACTTTAGAAGCTAATACTAATTCGAACATAGAATATAGTGCATACGCAGAACTCTATGAAAATGGCAAGAGTTTCAGTATTCCTTGTGGAATAAAACTATTTGGTGGTTCGACTAGATCATTGCCTAAAAAAAGTTATGCTTTAAAATTTAAAAAAAAATATGGTAAGGCCAAACTTAACTATAAAGTATTTGATGACAGAGATTTTTCGTCATTTGATACATTAGTTTTAAGATCTGGTTCTCAGGATTATAAAACAACGTTTCTACGAGACATCCTAGGCACTTCAATGGTTGATGAGTATACATCTGTAGATGTACAAGCCTACAAATCGGTAATTCTTTACATAAACGGTGAATATCACGGTATATATAATATAAGAGAAAAAGTTGATGAAACTTTTATATCAAATCATTATAATGTAAATGAAGAAGATGCTAATATAATGAGAATTGATAATGCAATTACTGTCGGAACATCTAAATTTTATACTTCCATACTTAATTATGTTAACAATAACAATATGGCATTGCAAAAAAATTATGACTACATTAAGGAAAAAATAAACATTGAGAACATGGCAGATTATTGGATAGCTGAACTTTATGTAACTAACAATGATATAATAAATTGTAGGTTTTTTTCACATAAAGATGTTGATAATGGAAAATTACACTTCATATTTTATGATTTAGATTATGCATGGTATAACTACAGAAACAACTATTATTCCTTCATTTTAAACCCAAATGGAATGCAAGAAGGATATAATTTAGATACTTCGCTTATGAGAAATATGATGAAAAATGATACATTCAAAAAGATTTTTTTAGAACGACTAAGCTATAACATGAAAAACACATGGAAAAAAGAAAATATATTAAAAAAGTTAGACGAGATATACAATAAATTAGCTCCCGAAATGGAAAGAGATATGAAAAGATGGGGTTCATCAATAGAGGAATGGAACGAAAATATTGATAACTTAAAAGAATACATCAATAAAAGAGAAGATTATTTATTATCACAAACTAAAACACAGTTTGGCTTGTCAAGCACACAAATGAAAGAATACTTTGGTGATTAGATATATGAATACAAGAAAATATAGACATGAAATAAAATTCATAATAAGTAAACAAATGAGTTTGATTTTAAAGCAAAGACTAGCGCTTGCTATGAATGTAGATAAAAATTCTGTAAATTTAGATAACACTTACTTTATAAGAAGTTTGTATTTCGATGATATCAATTCAACAGCTTATTATGAAAAAATTGATGGGGTTCTATACAGAAAAAAATATAGAATAAGAATATATAACAATGATTCCTCTTTTATCCGATTAGAAAGAAAATGGAAACATAATAATATGACCTCAAAGGATCAACTAAAAATAAGTAAAGAAAATTGTATCAATTTATTAACAAATCAATTTGATAATATTGATAAAGAATTACTTAATAACAGTTTAATGAAAGAATTTATCACTGATATCAAAGTGTTTGGATTAAAACCTTCTGTAATTGTTGATTATAAACGCCTTGCTTATACATATCACATTTCCGAAGTACGAATAACTTTCGATGAAAGAATAAAATCAGGACTATATAATTGTAATTTATTTAATATTAATAGAATTACATATGATGTTATTGATAATAATGAAGTAGTTTTAGAAGTTAAATTTAATGAAGTTTTACCAGAACATATTTCTATAATTTTGCAAACAATTCCGATGTATAGACAAGCAGTATCAAAATTTGCACTTTGTAGAAGTATAAAATAAATATTTATTAAAATTCGTAAAAATCATTGATTTATATAATAAAATAATAGATAATTATATTAGATATATAAAAAAATAATAAAACATTTGAAAAGGAGATTTAAAGATTTATGAATTTTGTTGATTTAGTAAAAAAAAGTGTTATAAATGAATTTACAGGAACAATATCAATAGATAAAATAGTATTGTCACTTATAACTGCATTTATAATTGGAGTTTTTATAATTTATATTTATAAAAAAACTTATAATGGTGTTGTTTACTCAAAATCATTTTCCTTATGTGTAATACTACTTGCAATGGTTACAGCGCTTATAATTAGAACAATTAACTCTAATTTAGCACTCTCACTTGGAATGGTTGGTGCCTTATCAATCGTTAGATTTAGAACCGCTGTTAAAGAACCTGTCGACACTGGATTTATGTTTTGGGGAATAACAGCCGGTATAATGGCTGGGGCCGGATTATATTTAATAGCCATAATAAGTTCTGTTGCTTTAGGTTTATTATATTATGTTAGTTATATTTTGGGATTTAAAGCAAATTCGCAATACTTAATGATACTTAGATATGACTCTAGGATAGATGCTAAAATAGAAAAGATGATAGAAAAAATTCCAAAACATAAAATTAAAAGCAAATCAATCACAAAAGATAAGGTTGAATTGTCTTTTGAAATATCAGATAAAAATTATTTAAAACTTATGGATATATTCAAAGAAGTCGAAGGCATTGATAGCGTAAATTTAATAAGTTATCAAAATGATTTTGGAGCATAGAAACAAAAAATTACTTTGCATTAAAAAGTAATTTTTTTATAGCTCTTCTGTTTTCAATTAGCTAACTTTAAATTTAATAAAAGGAAATTATACAAAAACAAAGTATATTATTAGTAGTAACAAAAGAAAGGATGATATATTGAAAACATTTTTTGAATTAAATAAAAAATTCAACAAAATCAAAAATAACGGTTGGATTTTGAGTCAAGGAAATGGAAATGGAGCAGGAGGAATAACTTTTGAAAAATTATTAAATATACAAACTAACAATTTCGAAATTCCTGATTTTAAAGATATAGAATTAAAAGTAAAATATAGCAACAAAGAAAAGTACATTTCACTTTTTAATGCAACTCCAGATAGTTTTTTATATGAAATAAAGCGAATAAACGATGAATACGGATATTCAGATAAAGATTTTCCAAACTATAATATATTCCAAACCTCAGTATATTCAAAATTAAAAATAAATGAATTTAATAACTTATATTTTAAGTTATACATCAACTATAAAGAAAATGTGATTGAATTAAATGTATATGATTCTAACTTAAATTTAATTGATAACAAAACAAGCTGGAGCTTTAATATGTTAAAAGAAAAATTAGAAAGAAAATTAAATAAAATTGCAATTATATATGCAGAAAAAACAATTATTAACGGTAAATTATATTTTAAATATAACACTATAAAATATTATAAACTAAAAAGTTTTAATAATTTTTTAGAATTAATAAATAAAAATAAAATTAGAGTATGTTTTTCAATTGGAATATATAAGTCTGGCAAAAAATTTGGTCAATTATACGATCATGGAACAAAATTTTGTATTAATAAATATGAAATAGGAAAATTATTTAAAGAAATATCCATAGACTGATATTGCTTTTTAATATAAAAAATCAAAAAAAATTCCTATTTTCATAAGAATTTAAAATCAACGTGGTCGGGAAAACAGGAGAATTGACTATAAAAATATTGTTATATTGCTTAAAATATTTATAATATATAGTTTTAATATTTGTACACTGTTTCGAGCGACGTTTTGCGTATGCACGTCGCCGAAATGTGTGTATATTTTCTAGTTTTAAAACAATTATACTATGATTAAACAAATGAAAAAAGAAAGAGACTATTTACTTGATAGTAGTCTCATATCTGCGACATTTTCACAAATAGAAAATACAAAAAAACTATATAATATGAAAGTCGTTTATTGTAATGACTATATTCAATTATATACTTTTAATAATGACAAGTTTTATAAAAATAAAGATATTGATGACAAAAAAGCATTAAACATTTTAAATGTTGATACTGACAATTTAAAAACAAATAATTATTCTAATAGTAGTGATATAAAAGGAATAGAAATTAAAAATATAATGCGTAGTAAATTACAGTGCCAAAGGTTAGCAAAATGTAATTCAAATATTTGGGAAACATTTATTACTTTAACATTTCAAAAAAATGTAATAAATATTAATGTAGGCAATAAAGAATTTAAAAATTTTGTAAGAAAAGTTAGAAGAATTTACAATGACTTTAAATATCTATGCGTTCCTGAATTTCAAAAACGTGGTGCTATACATTATCATTTATTAACTAATATTAGTATTAAAAATGATAAATTAATATATAAACAAATTGATAATAAAAAATTTTTACATATTAAATATTGGAATAATGGTTTCACTAAAGTTGATAATATTAAAAATGATATAAAAAAAATTATAGGTTATATAAGCAAATATATGACTAAAGATATTGATGATAGATTATTTGGAAAACATAGATACTTTTATTCACAAAATTTAAATAAGCCACAAATTTCATATTTAAATTTATCAAATAAAAAACATTGCGAATTTTTAATAAATATATTAAATAATAAAACTTTAATTTATAATAATAAATACATTGATAATTTTTACAATGATGAAATATTGTTTGAAGAATATTTTAAATGTCAATAGAACATGGAATAAATGCTTTAAGCTTTTATGCCGTGAAAGTCTATTGACGTTTTTTCTTTTACAGAATGGTTTATTCCTTTCAAAAAACATTCATTTTTTTTGAAAGGATCACCCTAACGGGTTGAGTGTTAAAAAGTTTTGTTTACTTTTTTAAAAGTAAATAAAAAAGAGATTAAATTATCTCTTTTTTTATATTTCTTGCGGGTCTAATGAAAAATTTATAATTTTGGTCTTACCAGTTATTACATTATTATTACATTTGTAATATATTTCTTCTTTTGTATCAATGCTATAATTTAATGTTTCGATTAAATTAGCGTTTGATTTTAAGAATACTGTAGTTGGTATTAAGCCTTTATATTTTTCATTTTGGCTTTCAATTCCTATTACAATTCTTAGCATTTCTTCATCATTTTTATTTTTAAATTTATTGAATCCGAAGATTCTGCATTTATTCATTTTTTTCTCCTTTCTTTATTTTTGTAGCTACAATTAAATTGTAATTTTTTTAATAAAAAAAAGTCAAATTTTTTGACTATTTTTTTTAGAGTTTTATTTTTGGTTATATTCTTGAATTTTTTATTAATTTTTTATACGCTACATTATTTTAAAAATGAAAGAAATTTTTAAAACTGTTAAAACTCTATAACAAGTATATTATATTATTTTGCTATTGTCAATTATAAAAAAAGAGTTTATAATAGCTATTAACCAATTTATTTGGTTATATTCTTGAAAGGAGGATTTTTAAAACGTGATTTGGAATTTTAAAAAAATTTCAAATATTAAAACTATAATAATAAATATTTTTAGGGGTTATTATGAATTTTAAAAAAACATATGAAAAATATGTGGAATATGTCTCTATGAAACTAAAACCGACTTCAATTAGTAGTATAACATCTCGTTTTAATTCTTATATTCTTCCATATTTTAAAGATTATAATATTGAAGATATAACGCCAATAATATATTTAAAATGGCAAGATGAAATAAACGAAAAAAGGTTAAGTTATAGATATAAAAAATCTCTACATTATTCTTTGGTTTCTTTTTATTCATATTTGGACTTATTTTTGAATTATAAAAATAATATTCCTAAAAAAGTTGGCAATTTTAGGAATGATGATATTCCAAAAGAAATAAAAATTTGGAATTATGAAGAATTTAAAAAATTTATAAATTCATTTTCTAATGAAGATTTTATTTATAAAGTATTTTTTGTTTGTCTTTTTCACACTGGTTGTAGATTAGGAGAATGTTTAGCATTGACCTTTAATGATTTAAATGATAATTCTATTTTCATTAATAAAACAATTTCAAAAGAAAAATTTGGAAATGATAAACTTTTTACTACTCCAAAAACTAAAAATTCAATTAGACATATTAAAATTGATAATTATTTAATAGAATTGTTTAATTTATTAAAAGAATATTATTTTAATAAATTTGGTTATTTTGATGACGATTTTTATATTTTTGGTGGAATTAAAACTTTAAGTATTTCTTCAATCGAAAGAAGAAAGAAAAAATATACTGATATGGCTGGTCTTGATTATATAAGAATACATGATTTTAGACATTCAAATGCAACTTTTTTAATTCAAAATAATATTCCTATTATTGAAGTAAGTAGACGTTTAGGTCATAGTGATATTAATATCACTATAAAAACATATACACATTTAACTAATGAATATGAAAAAAAAGTGTTAGACACTTTTAATTCAATACACAATTACAATATATAAAACTCTTAATTCCTTTTTGTTGGCAAATTTAAGGTTTTTTTAAGAGATTTTATCA
>UMJX01004754.1_pt1 | contig 12279 bp, 17 predicted proteins | sample 1966131 | NCBI WGS metagenome assembly UMJX01 (sample SAMEA4836162, study PRJEB28245) | human gut metagenome | biome: gut microbiome; material: fecal sample | place: Denmark | collected 2008 | reverse complement strand
ATAGTCCGGTGCCAAGGAATGAAGTTTCTCTCTCAAATAAGAGATAAACATATTCTTTCCGTCCACAACCACATCTCCACTTTTCGGCTTGATAAAATTGAACGGAAGGGTAATCTCCAGCAGTTTATTATTGGTCTGACCGGAAGTGATTGCAGCGTCTTTGTTGTAAACGGTGGCTTCACCAAGCATCAACAGCGCACCGACAATAATATCCATACGCTTGTGGGCAGCAAGGGTAATCTGACGGTAGTCGTCTGCCAGGAAGTTTACAATCTCTTCCATTGCAGCCTTTTGGTCGGCTGGCTTAGCTGCATTGAACTTGTCAATCAAATCCTGCAATTCGGAAAGACGGTCAATAGACATCTGATAAGCATCACCCAAATAGGCAATCTCACCATATCCTGAACCGATATTCCTGCGTTCACGAATGGGTTTCTCTCCAAAACGTGAATTGATAGAGCCGGCCATAACTCCGGTTACAGAACCGATATAATCCTTGAACACACGAGTAGTTACTCTGCGGAAAGTAAGATACTGTTGCCAATAGATTGTGTCCTTGCGTGTCTGGTTCACACGTCTGATGATAGCGGAAACGATGTTCGCATCATCGAATAATGTTTGAATCGTTAAAAACATATCCTACCTCCTTACTCGTTAAACTCAAACCATCCCTTCATGTTGGCTTTATCGTTCTCAGAGAACGGCATAACCAATTTTGAAGGTTCAATCTCTGCGGCTGTACGAAGCAATGAAACCAATGTGATTCCGTCCTCAACCTTTGTACGGTTAAACAGAGCCGAATTAGCTACATGCTTTTGTTTTAAACCATCAACTGCAACCGCATTGAATAATACGGCATCTTTAGCGATATTCTCACCAAAAGCAGCCTTAATAGTCAATACATCATAACCGGCATTAGACTTATCAATTGCCGTTACTTCTGCACCTTTCTTACCGCTTCCGACAAACATACCCACATAAGCCAAAGAGTTCTTGGCTACTTTGATAGACAAAGCCTCTCCACCAGTGGTATAGGCTTCCGCAACTCTCACATTGATTACCGCATAAGCGAACTTGTTTTTCAAGTCTGCATAAATCGGTGTAAATCCGGGAAGAAAACTTCCCACTACCAGGTTCTGCGTATCAAGTTTGAACGGACCACGTCTACGAATACCGGTCTGGACATCGTAGCGTTCCTCTTGCTCAACGGGCGGAACCAAGTCATACTTAAATCCTGCTGACATAATTAATTCTTGTTTTGTTCAACAATAGTTTTCGTTCCCTCATCAATCATCTTGGCGATAGATTCAGATTCTTTCTCAATCTTCGCTTCCGCTGATTCGGGAGGGGTTACGCCTTTGAAGCCGTCATTTGCGAACTCCTGCTTCAAGTCCTTGAAGTATGCGTCCAAGTCCTCATCGTCCTTAATGGCGCATCGTTTGGCGTAGTTTTCGGGAATACCATACTCCTTTGCCTTTGCCATAATCTGCTCCTGCCGGGTAGCTTGTAACTTCTCTGTCTCGAATTGAGCGAGCTTATCAGAAAGAGGTTTAACGGCTGCACTCACTGCGTTAGCAATAATAGCCGCCATGTCGTCCGTCTTATCTTCCAGCTTCAGATTAGGGTTAGGATTGGGATTAGGATTCTCAATTGACTTACCGTCTTTAAGGTTATGTTTCTTTTCGTAGTTGGAAACTGCGGTCTTGGAAGCATCCCCGGCACGGAAATCACCATAGGAGTTAAGCACGTCCGAAAAACTGATACCCTCAACAATGGAGTTTACCTTTGTCTCGTCCGTTACACCCTCTGCCTTTTTAGTAGCGATTCGGGTTAAGATAGCAGTGTCCACCCCAGCGAATTTCTGTTGTAGCCCTGCCAAGATTTGTTCTAAGATTGTCATACCGTATGAATTTGATTTATAAATTTCTACGGTAAATTTCGTTATTTATAAAGAAGGTGAAAAATTATCAGATAGGTGATACACAACAATGAAGCGGTTGTTGTAAAATGGTATAAAAAAGGCGTGAAACCGAATGGAATCACGCCTAAATAAAGTATTGTAACTTATGCCGGTACAGCCATTAATTCACGCCCTACTGAACGTATTGTTTCTATAATATCTTCAAAACGTTTCTTAGACGGCTTCTTTGTTCCACTTACATATTGAGCAAACAAACTCTGAGAAATACCTAAACGTCGTGCTATGGCAGCAGCATTCAATTCAGGATGAGCTATAAATAAATCATAAAGAGGATTGGATTTCCTTTCCCGAAAGAATCCCTCAAAACTCAAATCTTCATCAAGCTCTCTCCAATGTATTCCGTCATGGCTCGTTGTGAAATTTGCGCGCTGCGCAGGAGTAGCCCATTTCAGCCTTTGGAAATCTGAAAACTTCTCACATGCCTCCTTCCCGTCAGTGGTACGTATCCATACCTCCGTATCAGTCAACCATACCTTTTCAACTATGATATTTTCCATAACCACTTATTTTGATTTATTAAAAAATTTATTCCAATGCTCTGCTATTACTTCTTGATTTTCTTCTATAACTGATTCTACAAGTTTCAGTTCAGATGACTTCAAGCCATTATTTTTGATTAATGTAACTGGAAATAAAGTGAATTTAGCACTTACATCCCCTTTGATTACATGAACATGTATAGGCTCATGGTCATTAGCGTAAAACATAAAACGAAAACCAAATAAAATAAATATCGTTGGCATACCTTTCTCTATTGATTACCCTACAAATATAGGTAATTATTTAATTACCCACAACTATTCAAGCAAAAAATTAGCGGCAATTCTTTGATGTTGCCGCAAAATATTCTATTTTTCTTGTACTAAAATTATAATCCCCATAATTTTTCTGACTAAGAGGCATTTTTCTGTCCCTTATTTCCGATTTGCTCATTCTTTGCCGTTTGCTCCTCCTTGATTTCTACAAGCTCCTCTTCGATGCGGTCTATACAGTTGGCTTTCCTGCACTCGACAACTTTTTATTCAAACCAGCTCTTATTTTAGTTGCCTTTGCGGGTTGTACAAAATAGAAATCAAACATTAACTCCAAAATATCCAATAGAAAATCAGCTTCTTCCGGTTCAACATCAAGTATCTGTCCTGACACTTGGTCTTCCATACCATGTGCTGCTATATTTCCAAAGCCTCTTATTGTTTGCAAGTTATCACTTAAAAAAGAAGGTAACTTGTTTAACGATATTAGTTCGTCAATCTCTAACATCAAATTCTTCTTCTTAATATTCTCCTTTATTCTAATAATATTTTGCAAACATCTACGGCTTAAGGCTGCACTTGCTTTCGGACTAAACGGAAGTACCAAACAAGCTTCATTATAATCTTCTGCAAACTGAGGTTCAACTTCGGGGGCAGCTAGCGTATGAGCACTACTAAGCGGATAGATTATATTTTCGGATAATACATTTTTAGTATATGGAAGCGTTCCTCCACCCGAAGTTCGTTCAACATTAGCCAACTTCAGTATTAATTTACTGCAATCTTTATTGGGACACTTCATCGAATATATGCTGTATTTATTTTTATTTTCATATTCTCCTAAATATTCCTCTTTAAAACTTTCGTTTACTTCTACCTGACAATGTGGACATTTCATATCTTTAATATTTTATTTGTTACAATTTTCCAGCTAAATCCCTCACATCCTCCGCAGACTTTACTTCATGCACGGTATCACCCACTTTTACGAAGCCGATAACATTACTGGCATTCGGCTTTTCAAATAGTTCGGCAATAGGAACATTTAATGTATTCGCAATCTTTTCTAATGTTTGCAACTGCGGATATTCCCCTCGTAAAGTCTTATTCAGACTTATATCAGATATTCCCATTTTTTCTGCTAACTCTTTTTGAGTTATACCTTGCCCTTGACAAAGTTCTTTTATCCTTGTTCTAAAGTCCATAATACTATATAGTTTTATTCGGCAAAAATAGATATTTATACCACATAATACAATTATATGACTAAAATAAATCTACTTAGTTTTATTTTTAACATTATTTATTGCTTTAGATATTGCAGGATTAAACTAATTAGTTTTACTTTGCAATATCAAATTAAACGAAGTAGTATAATTTAAAACATATAAGAGTATGAGCACAAAATTTAAAAGTCAGATGAAAGAAGTGATGCAAATGGCATGGTCGTTCGTTCGCAAGAACGGTTATTCAATGAGTGAGGCATTAAAATGCGCATGGGCTAATTTGAAGCTGAAAGCAGCTTTAAAAGTGAAGATAGTAGAGTTCTACTTCAAGAAAACCGACGGTACGTTACGTCAAGCCTTTGGCACTTTAATGAGTGACAGAGTACCCGAAACAAAAGGTACAAAGAAAACGGCTGATAATTGCCAGGTGTACTTTGACACTGAAAAAGAAGAATGGCGTTGCTTCAAAAAGTGTAACCTAATTAAAATCGCATAATAACAGTGGTAAACGAAATTAAGTATAAACACGTAAAATATAACGAATATGAAAACAGAAGAATTAGTAATTGACATGAATAACCTTTATGTACAAGGATTAATAAAAGTGATTAACGACTTCATGCTCGAAGAGGCAAGCGGTTGTATTTTTACAGAAGACCGTTTGAAAAGTAATATTGAGAAGCTGAAAGACGTATTTCCAGAAGAACGCAAACGGATGGTAATAGCCGGGCGTGCACCAATGTTCTCGTCACCGACTTCGGGCTTGTATAAGCTGATATTTAAAAGCTAACCATACACGATTACTCAAAAGGCAACCTTAGCACGACTTTAAAGGCTGCCTTTAATTCACTTTAAAAATGAAATAATATGGATGAAATTTGGAAAGACATTGAAGGGTATGAAAACGATTACCAAGTATCAAATTTAGGTAGGGTAAAATCCTTGCCAAAGAAATGTTGGAACGGTAAAGGATATTGGTTTAGAGATGGACGCATTTTAATACCCATAAAAAGCAAAAAGGGGTATTTGAATGTATGGTGCAGAAAGCGCATATTTAAAGTTCATCGCTTGGTCGCAAATGCTTTTATACCTAATCCGCAAAACCTACCACAAGTAAACCACATAGACGGTGATAAAACCAATAATTGCGCTACTAATCTTGAATGGGTTACTGATGGTGAAAACTTACTACACGCATATAGGGTTCTTGGTAGAAAGCAAAAGACTGGCAAAAACCATCATAATTCACGAGCTGTTCTACAATTGAAAGACGGCAAAATTATAAATTCATTTGATAGTTTGAATGAAGCGGCACGCACAACTGGTGCGCACCATTCGGGCATTTCAATGTGCTGTAATGGGAAAACAAAGAAGCACAAGGGCTATCAATGGAGCTACAAAGAGGAGTGATTTCACTCCCCTTTCTTTATGGCTTGTTTCTGTATTTCAGCTTTTCTCTTTTCTTCTTGTTCTTCTTTTATTTCTGAAATTTCTTCTTCGATGCGGTCAATATTTCCAGCAAACATTACCCCATGTCGTTGCGACCATACACCACCTGACACAGCTTTTACAGCTACATTAACTTTATCTTCTAAATTGTCAAGGCGATACGGAACAACTTCTGTACTAATATCTATCGTTTCAGATGCTTTGTTAAATTCAGATGGATTTATAGAGCCTAAAGCAGAGACTATGAAGTTCACACGCCTTTGCAAGAACTCACCTATCACCTCGGCATGATTTTGAACTTGCAAATGTGTCGAAAGAAACACGTAATCGAAAGCCACTCCGGACAAGGCATTTCCAGCACCGCTCAACTTTTCAAAACTGATTTGTGGTGTATTCGTCATAGAATATGCTTTCTCAAAGAGGGTTTCTACCTCAAATTTTACGGTATCATTTGCTTGGTTCCACGTCAGATATTGAGCATCCGCACCTTCACCCGTAAGTTTGACCATTCTGTCCTTAACCTTACCCATGAAACCCTCTACATCTCCAATTAGCTTCAGTAACGGGAAAAAATGATAGTCTATACAATCAGCATAATTAGATAACAATTTCTCTAATCGGACCCGAAAAGTCTTTATCTTCTTGCAGTAAGGTTCAGGACGATAAGCATAGAGAACCGGTAGTTTTGGGAATCCATGAGCAAAAGGAGTTCTTTCTTCATACCCTTTAGACAAATCCCATTGATAAACCATTTTGTCCGTGATAGTCATAAAGCAGATGACCTCCGAATCATCCATGAGCTTCTTTTTATACTCACGTGAGAAAGCAATCATTTTACCTTCGTCGTTAAAGAACGGGTATAGCTTATCACCTCTGAATGGAGACCATAACACGCTTTTCAGTTTCTTGGTGGGTTTTACCTTCCCCCCGAAGGTAGTCTTTATTTTCTTCCAAAACTTTGCCCAAAACGAATCATCATCGGTAACATACCAATATTCTGCCGCTTCTTGTTCGGAGAGCCAGGCACGGACAACCTTCTTGTTCTGATATTTGATTTTATTAGACTTGAATACAGCCTTTACTGCATCCAGCAGCTTCTTTTCATCATCATCAGTTGGAGTGCAATCCATAGACGGTTCTGTGCCAACTGTGAAAGCAGTTTGAATGTTCACTATATCCTGTTCCAATGGAATGGAGATACGGTTCACTGGTTCTGTTTTATACTTTGCTTCGATTTCATAAGTCTTACCAGTTTTTTCATCGAAGTGCTTCTCAGCTTCTTTTCCAAGAACCTTTCTGTCCGGATACTTCTTTTTGTCAACCATAATTTCATGGCGTTCCGGATTCCAATCGTCCCAAAGTTTACAACAGTCGGGAAGTTCAGTTTTTCTACCTTTCTTCAGGTAGTTTATCTTCTGCCCGATGTCAGGGAGTGCTAATATTTCTTCTAAATTCAATGGCATAGTTTATATTTTTAATGCGTGAATATTCCTGTTAAATCTTTCGGCTTCTGAATCTTACCAAGAAGCTCACCCAATACATAGTAACGTACAGCATCTATTCCGTGATTGTCATGGTCTTCCGGTTCGTTGATATAGTTCCCGTCCTTATCCTTTGCCCAAACATACTTTCTGAACTCGCTTTGCAAGTTGTACGAGCGTTTGGTTATATAAATCTCCATATCTTTCATTTTGTCAATTCCGGCATTGATAGAGCCTGCACCTTTCTCTACGGCATATATCTTGATTCCTCCGTTGTGTATCTCTTGAATCAAACGTGGGTCTGCGCTGTCAGCAATGACTTTCAATCCCCACGGGCGAAGAGTCTTGATGATGTCAGAAGAAAGCAATCCAGTACGGTAATCCACTTCATCCAAGTAAAGGGCGTTATCAATGATACCACAACGAATGGAAGCAGACGGGTCATGCGTATAGCCGAAGTCTTGCCCGAAAGCAACTTTCTTTGCCCAAGCCGGGAACTCGTCAACAATTCCCCATTTCTTGAATACGGCACCTTCTGCAACGTCAGCCCACCGGCCGATAACCACATGAGCATACTTTTCAGGATTACTCACCTTCATATCTTCCACCTCTTTCAGGAACTCAGGAGAAAGGTTATCCAAGTTATCAAAGTAGGTAGTGTGAATATGAAGCACATTCGGATGAGTGGAAATCTGAACCTGCACACCATCAATCTCTACCAGCTTGTGAGTTTTCTCAATGTATTTCTTGTAGATGAAGTGATTGGAATCGCATGGGTTCATTATAATGATAATCCGGTTCTGAATACCCTTCTTGCGAATGGAGAGCATTATCTTGTCGAACTCATCTTCGCTTGTCCACTCTTCCGCTTCATCGCAGACGAAAGTCGTAATGCCTTGAATGGATTTCAGTTTTGCTGTCTGGTTCCCGGAAGAAGTCTTGATACCCCGGAACATGATACGGCTCTTAGTCATCTTATTGACTATATCCGTCTTTGTGGTCTTGAAATATTTCGTGGTACCGTCCAAATCTATCTTCTCCATCATTTCGGGAATGATAGACATACCGGCAGAAACCATAGTGTAACGGGTATAGAGAATCTGATGAACTATCTTCTCTACGGGAGTCATTTCAAAAGTCAACCGTTCAATAAAGGTAGAAGCATTGAAAGACTTTCCGCTACCACGCCCACCAGTGATAAGAATTATAAATTTTTCATTATCCTCGTATAATGGATGGTAAATTTCTTGAGGTACTATCATTTCAGCTTGTCTTTAATCCAGGAATCAATGTTGATGCCGTGCTCTATGTCTGTTGGAATATCAGCATCTTCATCCTGCTTGCGTTCAATCTTTCTCCAATCTTCATCATGGTGGTACAGCCAAACGGACATTGCTTGCAAATTAGGAGCCAACTCGCTTTCGCTTACTTGTAATTCATCTTCGCCCGTCAAATTCCCTTCTGAATCACGGAGCTTTCTTACCACGGTGCTTTTGGTTTTTATGCCACCGAGAGCCATTGCAAGGAATTTAGCCCTTACAGTGGCATTGATTGTCGCGCGCCCACGCGCTAAGACTTCGGATATTTCGGTGTACTCACTTTTCTTTTCGCAGAATGTTTGAGGCAAAATCCCTATGGCATAAGCAATTTCCTTGTCAGTGAATCCCTTTTTGGCATACGATTCCACGAGAGAAAGAAAGTCCTCGCTTGTATAATCAAACTTAGGCTTTCTTCCTCCTTTACCTTTTCTATTTTGAGATTCACTATTGCTCATAATTTTAACCGTTATTGTTACCCATATAGACACGGCGAGAAATTGGCTTGTTTCCATAGACATCAACTCCTCTTTTTGAGAAATAGCTATCTATTTTCTCAGCATATCTTCCCATTATGGATTTCGTTCTATCCCTTATGTTTCTTTGTCTTGCAGAACCTAACCCGTATTGTCTTCCAGCGTTGTACATTATTCGTCTAGACTGCTGATATAACTGGCTATATGTTTTCTTTCTAACTCAGCTTTCCTCCCAATAATCAATCTATTCTTTCTACTTGTTCATCAAAAACTTCTCCCTTTATAAACTTCATATCTGGTTCATACCCGAACCTTTCGCAGAAAGCGGCTTTAGCTTCATAGGTATCGAAGGACAACATCACATAGGCATCCATGTTCTCAGCTTGCTTCTGCGCATTCTCCTTTACCTGCTGCTTAACTTCTTTCATGTGGGCTACTTTTTCAGCGCGTTCTAACTGCTTGGCGGCTTTTTCGGCTTTTTTCTGTTCGGTGACGGGTAACATCATTTCAGACAAAGCATCTGCAATAGAGCTTTCCTCTTCGGTCTGCAAAAGATAGTCAACACCAATCATGTTCAGGTCAGCATCAGTCAAACCAGCGTCTTTCCAATCAATATCAGGAACAATCTGCGCAAGAGCGTCGAAATCCCAAGTACCTTGCGCATTGGGGTTATTCATTAGAATATTAAGTTCCTTTTCCTGTTTTTCGTCCACGTCAATGACATCGACACGAATACGGTAGTCGTTATCCGGGAACTTCTGCAATTCATCCATAACAGACAGACGTTGATGTCCACTGACTACGGTAAGACCAGTACGCTTATTCACAACTATTCCACCTACCAATCCGAATTTCTTGATACCACGTTTCAGTGTCTTACGTGATTCCTCTGATAGCTTTCTCGGATTATAATCAGCAAAGTGAATGGCAGAGCGGTTAAGTTCCACCGATTCACTCTTGATATATTTTGATAATTCCATATTAGCCATTACTTAGACCGAAACCTCTCTGCCGAAGAGTATTCCTTTCGGCTCTTGCTATAAGATTATCACGAGATTGTTTTGCACGCCTGCTTGCAGCACTGCTACTCCATGTATTTTTTCTTCTCCAGTTAGCTTCGCTCAATCTTTCTGCCTGAGCATATATCTGTTCTCTTGTCTTTCTTTTTCTGACTCAGCAATCCTCCTTATTAATTTTGTTGATTATGATACTCCCAAAGCACTCTTTCAGCCATCGGGAAAACTTTGTAAATTCTCTGTAAGTCCTGTGGATAGTTCTTCTCCATCCAAAGCATACAATCAAGATTGAAGCCTACTCCCGAACTCGCTTTCAATGAATATCGGACTGGTTCGGGTAGGTTGTGCTGCCTCATGTAAGCGAGAATATCTCTCTGATTCCAATCAGCCAAAGGATAAACCATACCGTTATTCTCGTAACCGTTTACCTCATACCCTTTCAGCATAAGCCTACGATTCATGCCATCAGCTTTCTTCATACCCAAGAATGTGTAATAAACTCCGTGAGTAAACTGCATAGCCTTTACCACATCTGCCAACTTCAATAGTTTCACTTCCGGATTAGGCACGCAATACATACCTCCACGAAGAATATAAGTAAGATTCCAGTGAGGCACTTGCACAAACTCAATCTTTGGATATTTGACTTTAGTCCAGCCAATCCATCGGTTAATGTGCTCCAAATTCTTGACAAAGTACATGAACACACAAACAATCCGGTCAAACTTCGGATAGATTAAATCAAGCAGAACAAGCGAATCTTTGCCAAGTGATAAAAACAGTAAAGCCTCATTCGATTTTACCCGAATGAGGTCTATATACCGGTTCGCTTGTTCTACCTTGCTCATAGCTAACCACCACTTAAACCAAATGAAGTACGAAGGTCACTATAACGCTGTCTGCGTGACCCCAACTGTGATGTACCAGCTTCACCGCCACGTCTGGCAACCAATCTACCACCAGCCCCTGCACCGTTCATATTTCTGCGAGGCCCAGCTACTCTGTTAATTCTTCTTGCGACTCTGCTTTTTAATTTTAAAAGTTAAACAAATCAATCTATATGTTTCTCTAATATCTTACCCAAGGTATAATCCATTTGGGCTGCGAGATATTCTTCACCTTGATACTCGTAAACAATATCATTGCCGTTTTCATCTGTGAGAATGACTGCCTCTGCTGCTTTCACTTCAACGATAATATATGGACGTTTACCCGTATATGCACCTGTCAGGAGCTTGATTGCATCGTACTTGATAGGTTTCAATTCTACTTCACCTTCTTCGGGCAGTTCTGCATCAGTCAGATATTCTTTACCGCCACATAGGTAAGTAATATATTTCTTTGCATTAGTTGGTCTGATTTCACGGTATTCGTGGGTTTTCTTGCCTGCCAAGATTTCATCGAAATACTTCTGTTTGATGCTTAATGTAAGAATGTTCATAATCGTGTCAAATTTAAATTAATACTCAATAGTTGCGGGGGGCTGAATCGAACAACCGACCTTCACCAAGTCAAAGTGAAAAGCTACCACTGCTACACCCCGCGATAGTACCCCAAAGGTACTACCACAACCAAAGATAACGAAATATCTTCAATCGTTATACACAACAATCAGGTTATTGTTGTGAACTAAGCCATTTATCACGTCTTTCTCTACACGCCTCTAAGGTAGGCGCACAACAAGCAAAAAGTTCACCACTTTCAGTACGGTAGTCGTACTGGTACATTCTCACTCTTTTACCTCTCAACCTGGTGTTGTAGGTGGTGTAATTTTCTTTACCGGGTTGACATACGCTGCAACCGTTTTCGTTTATTGAGTTTAAAGTTTCGCTTTCAATCTTTCTTCACTCGTGTAAGCCACTACAAGCCCAGTTTCATCATGCTGTATGGTGATGTACTTTTCACCCCTCTCTATAGTAGAGAAGTCGTACGGCGTACATAGCTTACCCAACACTTTGCCCAGTTGTTTCATCAGTGGGGCTTCGGGGCTGATAACTAAAACTAAATCCGCTTTCATAATCGTGTGTATTGTGGTAGCCCGAAGGATACCGGATTAAACTTCAGTCAATCTGCCATACGTTTCTTTGCCGTGTTATTTTGACGCCTTGCAAACTCTTTGGCTAATTCGTAATCTGCGAAATAATTGATACGATTACCTGTTTCAGTGTTTACTACCTCATAAACCTTGCAACCACACTCAATTGATTCGCGAACTACATATTTACTCTGCTGGTTCATATTCTTATAGGTTATGCAGGGCTTTCGCCCTGCTGGTTAAACTTATAATATTGTAATCTCTTTATTGCCTATTTCTGTATCTACATTCAGAGCCTCGTACTTTTGAGCCTTGTAGTTATAAACGACTTCACAAGTATTGAAACCTCTACCATCTTCTCTTTGGTCATATACAGTATCTATGCTGATACATTTTATTGCCTAACATGAAGTTTATTTTGCCTGATGTACAGAAGTAGAATGCTACCGCATACTTCAATGTTTTCTTTTCATCAACCTTCTTTGTTGCCATAATCGTATATCTTTTAATTGTTTGGAAAATTCACTCATATTTGCCCCCTTCCGTC
>UMJX01015718.1_pt1 | contig 12286 bp, 9 predicted proteins | sample 1966131 | NCBI WGS metagenome assembly UMJX01 (sample SAMEA4836162, study PRJEB28245) | human gut metagenome | biome: gut microbiome; material: fecal sample | place: Denmark | collected 2008 | reverse complement strand
GAGATACGCCCCATGTTTCATTTTACACGCAAACGTATTGAGGCTCATATATGCATCTGCATTGTGGCTTTGAAAGTGTACAAAGAATTGGAACGTATGCTGAAAGTTTCAGAGATTAAGATGAGTGTAGACAAGGTGCTTGCATTAGCAAAGACCATCACAACCATACAAATTAAACTACCTCAGAACAAGGAGGTTTACACCCAAACAATGCTGATGGCAAGACATCAGAAAATCGCCAAACTCTTTGATAAAAATTTTTGGGTGACGCAATGACGAAGTCAGGAAAAAGCACAAGAAAGCAATTTCTGTTAACGGACATGTTCCGGAAAAAAGAACAAATTTCCGCTATTTGCAGAAAAGTGAACGGATATGGTCCGGAAAAAGGTAACCATCTATATTTCCATACACCCTCTGAACCACCTTTATGTAAAGGCGATTCTAGAGATGTTAAAAATAAAAAATGATTGGATTTAACATTTATTTTTGCATAAAGCAAGGCAAAAGTGCCACTTTTTCTGCTGTACAAACAGGCTTGGCAGTAAGACGACTAACTAGCTCCTTGATGTAACACCCAGGAGATAACTTGTTCATATTACAGCTTTCTATGACAGAAAACATGAAGGCATAGTCAAGCGCAGAATCTTCACTGCCGATGTTCAGACAGTTTTTAAGATTCAGCTTGATGTGTCTCATCATTTGTTCTGCCAGGTTGTTAGACAACTCAAGGTTGCCATCCTGCAAAATGGTTTGCATTGCCGACCATTCAGTCTTGATATATTTAAGAGCCTTCTTTGTCAAAGCGCCCAAGCCTTTGTAATTCGATCTAGCAAATCGCTCAAACTTCTCTTTGATTCGGTCCATGATAGGCTTGCTCCTTTGAAGCCTTTCCACAAGAACCTGGTCGGCTGTTAAACCTGCCTTCTTGCAGTCATGCTCGATTCCAAATAGTCTACCTATCTCATCGATAAACCACATAGACAAGGAATGATTCTCTTCCAAGGACTCTACGAACTTTCGCCTTATATGTGTCAGGCATGCTGAACGATGTTGATCAGGATGAAGTTCATCATCGTCATACACCTTATATACTGCATAACCGTCAGTAGTAAAGAAGCCGATAAAGTTGTCCAAGAACTGACGGATTGCCTTGAGGCCACGACTCCCATGCTCGTATATAAACCACACGAGCTTCTGAACATTAGCCTTGATTCCCCAAAAATAACGCTTCAAGTATTTACGGACACCTTCATCTGTCTTCACACCAACAAGACCTGAGGTCTCATCAATCATCCAATTGTGAGTCTTCTTGATAGTTGCCTCCCAGACATCTTTCATTTCCTTGCGGATATAAGAGATTATCTTATGTACGATGACTCCCAAGGTTTTCTCGTTCATATTCAATCCCATATGAGATAGCTTCTCTACAATTCTCGTAAATGGAGTATTGTAAGCAAAATGCTCGGTAAGAACATAAGTTATCAGTTCCAAGTCAAAGGAAACACCTTTAATCAAGCGGGTATTAGGACGAGTGACTCCACCTCCATGCCCAGGAACATAATAGCTTGCCACCTCGTAGAAATGCTCTTCGTAATGCTCAGGAATACGAATCAACTCACGATACCACCAAGTCTCCACTTCCCCATCGCGTTTCACAAAGTGTCCTCCTTCAGGAAGGGTAAAATACTCATGAAGCATATGATAGATAGGAGCAGTCGTATATGGCTTGTTCTTCTGATAATCTGTGCGAGTAGAACGCTTGTCCAATGCTTTTTTCTTCTTTTTTGCAGGAGTCTGGTCACCTGATGCAGAAGACGGAGTAGATGGAACGTCATCATTGGAATCTTCAGGCCAATCAGACTTTTCTTCTTCTCTCGTAACCTCTTTGCCAGACTTCAGCAAATTCTTTTGCTCCGCATTACGCTTGAACCGTTGGCGCTGGCGATAACGGGCCAGCCATTGTGCCTCCGATGCAGAGAGCGAAGACTTTTCAAGCATCGAAGTGAGCTTTGTAATCTTCTCATTCAAGGAAGCTATCAAGTTATCCGATGCCTTCTGGTGGTTGGCGCTATCCTTCATAATACGCTTTACATTTTCCAGGTTCTCCTCTCGCAGATGCTTAAGTTCCTCCTTATGGCGCTCAGCCTGTTCCTTCATCTGCTGCATATAGAACTCCTTCATATTGTCCTGCTGAGCCTTGAAGAACTGGCGATCCTCCTCACGCTGACGTTCGAAATCGGCACGCAAGGCTTGATCGTGAGCTATCAAATCTACCTGCCCACGATTCGCTGTTGCCATCTCATCCTTGAGACGAGCTATCTCAGCATAAGCCAAACGTAACTTCATTTCGTCATTCATGCCTACAAAGGTACTACTTTTTTCTGACATATGCAAGTTTTTTCGAATATTTTTTATAACTAAAATACTAATAATCAGACAGTTAAGCAATCAAGCGACATCTTCTTTTATCTGCATTTTAGTGACTTGGACACCCTCTGTAAGCGTAACGAAGTCGCTCCAGCAAATTTTGTAGCAGGAACGCTGTTCGTCGAATACAGGCAAAAAGAATTTTTCATCATCCAAGCGGATTTTTGTCAATTCAAAGCGGCGGCGACCACGATAGAGAATCTTCATTGTACGAAGATTCTTCGACATAAATATAAAAACCGATTCCTCGATATAAGGATCAAGCCCCATTTGGCTACGAACTACTTCTGTGAGCGTATCGATATCCTTACGCATATCCATAGGACCAGAATAAAAATAGTACTTCTGTCTACTTGTAAAGGATATCATTTCAGCCAACTATTTTGTGCAACAAAGCTGTAATCTCATTTACACTTGTCTCGCAAAGTGACAACTCCATCCCATTGCTGAACGATATGTGCATCGAGACGATACTGTATGTCGGGATAGAAGGAGCAGCCACAGGCATGGTCGGTTCTTCTGGCTTGCAAGAGTCCACACTTGAAGAAGCTGAGTGGACACTTGCTGCCGACTCAATCTCCAAGGGAACAAGAGACTTGTCACCATTAGGAGAAGCTGCCAACTTAGACTTGCTATTCCAAAAACACTTACGATAGTATCGAAGCACATTAGGATAAACATAACTACTGTCATCACAAAATTGTTTGAGAGAACGACCACGACCATACATCTCGAACTCACGAATGATGGCTGCGTAATCAACTTTTGCTTTCTTCTTATTTTCCATTTGTTACCATTTTTTAATCGGCAGCAAAGGTAATACTTATTTTTTAGCGGGCAATATGGAGAAGTAGATGGTTACCGGAAAAAGTCGCACGTTTGGATAATCTTTTCGTGCTGAACAGATATAGTCCGGAATATGTGCCAAATACGTGAAGTTATTTCCATTTTTGTTCCTTTTAAGGGGAATAAACGGATATTAAATGGGCTATTTTACCCTATCCTGCGACTGATTCGGCATCGGAAATTGAACGGGTATGCTCCGGAATATATATCTGAGTTTTATCGTTAATTGATATTCAATCAGAAGTGAATAACTAAAATACAACCCATTTAACTCATGTGATATGAATCAAATGGATTGTAGATAAACCGAAAAATAGATATTATTGTATTCTGACTAAATCCCCATCATCAAAGCCAATTGTAACTATTTTACCAACAAACAAGGGTAGCTTGTAAGCATTTGCTGTAATGAAGTTGAAAATAATATTTTTGACCTTATATAGAATTTGTTTCCAGTTCATATTTTGAATACTCCCAGAGGCGAGCATTAAATATTTTCTATTTGGCTCAAAATCTATATCACAAGCCCAATCATCATCAGATTCATCATAAAATTTTGAACCTGTCAAATAAATGCAATATCCTTCTTCAGATTCAAAAAGTCCAAAATTGAACGCGACAATATCAGATGGCAATATTGTCTCATCATTGATTTGCTGAATCCAATGTCTTATTTCCTCTTCCATATAATCACTCCCCTCCACAATACACAGGCATAAATTCCAACCCTAAATCAAGCTTATTTTTTCGTATGCTTTTACGAACTTCATCAGATACGATGATATCATTTATAGCTGGCTGTGAATTAAAGACCTTTAAATCTTTTACCTTATTATAGTCAAGCTTCAATTTTATAACAGAATCTGTCCCTTCAACATATAAAGTATTTTTAGTATCTATGACATCAAAAATCTTTTTAAAATGCATAATATAGTACGTTTGTTCGCCATATATTTCACTTATAGCTCTAACCGGTAAAAATTCAACGTCATTACTAATACCTATAAAAGACTGCAATAAGTCTTTCAAATCTTGATTAACCATATTGGCTCCGCCTACACATAACTGAAATGGTCTATAAATTCCGTCTTTTAATTCAACAACAAGAGACTCCCAATTTTTGACTTCTTGTCCATCGACCGCTATAGGATATGGCCAACTTTTAGGAGAATATAGCACTCCTCCTTTTTTGTCGTTCCCTTTGACTATAAATCTATAAAATTTTGCATTCATATTCATTCCAATTTAAAATATTACAAATATACGTATTAATAAGTAAGTGATCTAAATTATTTATATATATCAGTACTAATATGGTTAATTTTCTGTTTTATTGAAAAAAGAATTATGAAACCAATAAAAGTACTTGAATTATCAGAGGTTGATCGCCTCAAATTAGAGAAAGGCTATCATAATGGCCCTACTCATAGTTTTCGTATCAGATGCAAATCCATATTGCTGAAGTCAGAAGGTAAATCAGCTCCCCAAATAGCAGAAATGCTTGAGGTAACAGTACCTACTGTCTACGCATGGGTCAAACGTTATGAAGAAAATGGCATCAAAGGCTTGGAGACACGTCCTGGTCAGGGACGAAAGCCTATTATGGATTGTTCTGATGAAGAAGCAGTCCGCATGGCAATTGAGGAAGACCGTCAGAGTGTGTCCAAAGCACGTGAAGCATGGCAGAATGCGACTGGTAAAGAAACCAGTGACATTACTTTCAAACGTTTTTTAGAAACATTGGTGCAAGATATAAGCGTATAAGAAAACGCCCAAGGGGCAAACCCTCACCGCAGCTCTACGCATACAAGAAAGAGAAGTTGCAAGAACTTGATTCCAAAGGAGAACTTGTGCTATATTATGCCGACGAAAGCCATGTCTGTACAAATGGTTATGTTCCATATGGCTGACAATTCAAGAATGAGGATATTTACATTCCATCCGAGAAAGTAGCCTGGCTTAATATATTTGACATGATTACCCAAAGGAACCAGTATAAAGGCTTTACCACAAAAGAGTCCATCAACGCAGACAAGATTGTAGACTATCTTGACAGATTCTCTTTCAATGTAACGAAGAAGACTGTAATTGTCTTGGACAATGCTTCTGTTCATAGAAATCGGAAAGTTAAAGAACTGAGAAAAATTTGGGAGAAAAGAGGATTGTTCCTCTTCTATCTTCCACCTTATTCTCCAGAACTTAATCCTGCCGAGATTCTTTGGCGTATACTTAAGGGCAAATGGATAAGACCGATAGATTACGAGACTACGGACTCGCTTTTCTATTGTACGAACAGGGCCTTGGCGTCTGTGGATACGAACTTATTCGTGAATTATTCATATTTATAAAATTAATTTTGAACAGTTACTTATTTGCTTCTCCAATATTTTTTATAAAGCATATCAGGGTTGTTTTTTATAGGCTGTATTACCCTGACATTAAATTGCTTTATAAATTCTTGTTGGTTCATATTAGTCATTATGTCCATCGATCGCATATGATCTAATACCCATTGATGGTATTCATTAGGATGCCTTCCTGAATGTGGCAGTTTTGCTTTATTCCAATCGCCATCCAAGTTAAGTTCATACTTATCCGCTATTTTCTCAAATTCAGGTGTGAATGTTTTATTTTTATTTGTTGCGAAATGATGTTCTTGGATTGGCTTTTGTGAATTTTGAATATCAGCGGAAGAAGCAGAAGTTGAGCTTTTTGCAGAAGGATTTTCCAAAAAATCTACATCAGCAGAAGAATTTACGGCATTAGACGGAGTATTTCTAAAAGAAAAAACATTTCCATTAAGTACATTATCTCCAGTCCAAAAGTTCTTGTTGTTAAATGCTGCAATCGTTCCATTAATGACTCCCCCTGTGAATGCACCAATTGCAATACTGATAATATAAGTCTTAAATGACATATATGGATCTTTAAAATACATGGAATTACCTGCACTTTGGAATGGCATTGTAGCAGCGACTCCCACCGCTCCACTCGCTGATCCTGCTAAAAAACCTCCAATCCCACCAGCAGCACCACCTGCAACCGTAAAAGCCCATGCACCAGTAGCACCACCTAATCCTCCAGCAACAGCTCCTATTCCAAAAGCTGCAAATCCATCCTTCCAACTATGCAACTGACCAGAAATGGCTTTATTAACTAAATTGGCAACTCCTCCGATTGCTGCCCCTATAATAATCCACCAAAATTCACCATTTTCATCCACGTAACAAAGTGGATTATTCATTGCATAAGTATATCGGTTAAAGTTCTGCGACATATAAGGCATCTGCACATACGGATCCGGAGAAAGAAAACGGCCTAATATCGGATCATACAATCGAGCATTCATATTGACAAGCCCGAATTGTGTAAGGTGTTCATGCCCTGTATAACCTCTTCCTAAAAATAAAGTCGGCTGTTGTTCAGGAGCATATACTGCTTGTGTAACCGGATTCCGCAAACGTCCCCAAGCATCATAACTCAACTCTTGAACTAATGCACCATTAGCATCCACAATGTGAGTAATACTACCTAAATAATCACGAAGAATATAATATATACCTTTGGAAGAACCATCTTTTATATATACCGCTCCCGCACCATAAAAATCACTAAACAGATAGAGTTTTTCTTTTGAAGTAGAAGTCTGGTCCAGTTCATAACAATTTCCCAAATAATAACGGGTCAAAATGTTATTTCCATTCTGTGAAATATTCATTTTTACCCTGTCATATTCACCATTATAGGTAAATGTCGCCACTTGGCCATTCTCTGCAATAGACAGAGGACGTCCAAATGAAGCATAAGTGATTTCCTGAGTATGTGCAGGTATTCCATTCCCCGATACACTAACCCCAGAAATCGCATAAGGCTTTTGAGCAAGCGCGTATTCAAATGTTCCTACATCACTTTTGCTAGTAATGTTACCTTTCACGTCATACGCCGTGGTTTTACCAGCATAAGAAGTCAATCTATTTAAATTATCATAACTGAAATTTTCTGTGATATTCCTTGTATTATCTTTCCTTGATGTCAGGTTGGATGTGGTTGCATCAAAAACATACGAAAAATTCTGATAAGCTTTGGACGTACTACTTGCGCTTCTGCCAAACGGTAACCCATAAGCGGTATAATCGTATTTGCGTGTGATACCCCCCGTGACAATTTCTGTAGGTTGGTTAAAGCTGTTTTCTTTGGACAATTTGAAAACGGTTGTTTCATCCAGTTTGGCTTCATTCAAATGCCCGTTTGAATAGAGATAATTTTCAGTAGCCAACACACCGGATTGTGACGTGTATTTGATGGAGCTAACATTTCCATTTGAATAGGTATAATCCTTTTGCAACCATTTACCATCCACCCCATTTTCTTTCCATGTAATCAATTTGCCATAATTATCATAAGCAAATGATTTCGACGTTCCGTTGTTGGTGGATATATTTGTCAGCTCATCCTTTGAATTGTAGGTAAAAGATGTTACAAATTCAGGAGTAGTCGTTTTTATCAGCCTATTGTATGAATCATATTCATTTTGAGTAACCTTTCCATTCGCATTTGTCTCTTTCGCCACATTTCCAGCTGCATCATATTCATACGTTGTTGTCCCTTGACTGGGATCAATCAAGCTTGTCTGTCTTCTATATTTGTCATAACCAAAAGAAGTAACAATGTTGCCTGGTGCCGTTACAGAAGACGGTTGTCCGTCAGCTGCCAGATTATAAACAATCGTTCCTGCCGGATCGGTGACAGAAAGTAAATTGCCTTGTGCATCATAAGACTTAGTTGTTGAAACCTTGTCAGACACCACTGTTACATTATTCTTATTATAACTATATGTTGTCTTCCTGCCGGAACTCTCCGTATAAGAAAGAATACGGTCGTAACTATCATACGCATACGTATTCCATAACGAAGCTGTACTTCCTGTAAAAGGTAGAGACTCCTTTTGCAGATTACCATAAGAATCATATAACTTATCAATGTTTTTTGTAGTTCCGTCAAACCGTTTCTCCCCCTTACGGACTTCCCGATTCAGCGCATCATAGACTTCTGTCACTGTCGGTTTTCCCGTATTTGTAGTGGTAATCGAATAAAGTCCGTTAGTTGCAGTTGAAGACCAGGCGTACTGAATCGTTTTGCTAGTATTATCCGGATATTTGACTGCTGTTTCGCGTCCAAAAGCATCATAAGTAAAAGTCGTAGTTCCGCCTTTATGATCTTTTATACTTGCAATTCTGCCAAAAGAGTTATAAGTATATTCATTTGTTAATCCTAATGATCCAATCACTTTAGATAATCGCCCATAAGAATCATACTCATAAGATGTCTTTTGTGTATTCGATGAGGTATAGAGTTTTATAGTTTCCGTAATAGGATTACCATAACTGTCATACGTATACGTATACTGTTTGATTTGGTTTCCATCTTTTGAATATATTTTTACTGTTGGCAGACGTGAAGAAAACGCAGGGATATGCATCTGCTCTGTATAAGAAGAGCCTCCGCGATTTACCGTAACAAGCTGCTTGATTAGGAACCCTAAATTATACCCGTCTTCTACTGTCGTTTTTGACGAATAGGTATTCGTCTTTTTCACACTTATATTTCCTGTGTAGGAAATGGATTCTTCTGTAGGATAACCGTAAGAGTCATACACATAAGAAGTCGTAGCGGATATATCTTTAAGCAAATCCTTCTCTATTTTATTGGTCAAACGAATCTTGGCGATTTTATTAGCCTGTGTACTTACTGCGTAAGTGTATGAGTTCTCAAAAGCAGGTGCGATTTCACTTTTTAGCAAACTATAACGATAAGGTTCGTAAGTCCGGACAAGACTTTGTCCTCTCTTGTTGTAGATTGTAATTTTTTCAAATCCCCGAAAGCCCAATCCTTGCCGATGAATAACCGCATTATTATAAGTGAAAGAATTGTTGTCAATCTGAGAGCCGTTCATGTAAATTTCTGATGATGCGATTACCGGCAAAGGCTCTTGAATATTTACATAAGGATAGGTTGCTCCATATCCCTTCGTGTATAGACCAGAAGACACTCCTTCTTCATTAATCAGCCGATAATCATTTTTTTCAATGACTCCCAAACTGTTTGCCATACCTGTAGCCATAGCTTCTTCGCTGTCATTCCGTGAGAATGAGAATTTTGTAGCGATACCATCTTTCAAACTTATCAACTGTGTGAAACAATTGCGTGTATTGATATTGGTAGGTATAAGAATAGATTTTGATGACGGATAGCTGGAATATAAAGGTGAAGAGCCAACATTATTATTCTTAGCTAAATAAGTAAAGAAACCGCTTGTGTCATACTTGATTAGATCTGTCGCTCCGTCACCGTTGATATCCTGTATAATAAAACCGGTATTATCTGCCGTACTTTTAGTTGTTCCATTAAAAGTAGTACTTTCAAACTGACCATTTCCCTTGGAGTTATATACTGTCCAAGTAGTTGACGAACCAGTAGGAGAAACCAGGAAATCCATTAATCCATCCCCATTGTATTCTCCAAGCAATACATCACGATTAGCCAGTCCGGATTTCTTCAGCCCTGTATAGGTGGCTACTTTTCGCGCTGTAAGGGTACTGCCTGAAACATCAAAAGTATAGATATTGACCCCACTTTCATTAATATGGCATATATCAGTCTTTCCATCACCATCGTAGTCCATAACAAATAATTTGTCGGTGTTGTTGTTGGCAGCCTTAGGGTCACTTTGTTGTGTTCCTACAAACTCGACATTATATGGTAGCACATGGTTCTGATAGATAATCCTGTTACCAACCAAATCAAAAATGTAGCATTTAGAAGGTTTGCTTGTATCTCCAAATGGCTGGTGCACGGAAACGGCCAAGACTTCCATTTTGCCATCACCGTTGAAATCACCGGTATAATAGAATTTGGGTTGAATGCTTTTTCTATCGACTGCATCCGTATATACCGTAGGAAAATTGTAAGTTCTAGTATAAAGCTTAGAAAGACCGGAATACAAATTAGACCGATAGACATGAAAAACAACCTGGTCGTTGTCGCTTACCACCGAGTTGTTGATTTTTATAACATATTCTTCTTGTTTCCCCTCCAAATCTGCACATATAATGTCCACAAATCCTTTCTCTGTGAATAAATTAGGCATGGGTGACGCCCAACTGTCTTTCAGACCGGCATACAGGAAAATCTTTTCTTCACCTGTGTACTTGTTGTCAAACCGATTCTGAGAATGACGGAACATAGTGGAATTACGATAATGCTTCCAATAAGGATTCAAATTAGGGAGTGCAATCAATCCGTCCGCGCCACTGTCATAATCGAATTTTCCTTTTGCCACTTTTATCATGCTTGGATTATCCGCTACATACCATTCATATAGCTGGGTCGTATTTTTGGTGTAATTGGAGGCAACGTTACCTCTGCCATAATAAAACAACAACGGATTATAGGATTTTCCGGAAGCTGCATAATCAATCTGTTTCAGAAGGGATTTGTCATTCTGTGTGATGTATTTCAATGTATAAGTACCTAAGACTGTAGAATCCAATTTGCAAGTAATGCTTTGCAAAAGTTGTGGTTCGTTTACTTTGAGACCATCTGCAAAATAAAGAATCGGATCCGGACGTGAAGTCTGGTATTTAAATTCAACAGAAGCCCCATTGTATGAGATATTGGTAATGCTATAGTGGTTGTTTGAAAAAGAATACGAATAACTTATTTTGTTTCCTTTCAAATCAGTAAGTGATATAAGCGGATAGTGCAGGTAATTCTGAGAGCCGTTTGTATATCCGAAAATACCTTTGTTACCATCCGGATAGAAGACTTCGAAATATTTCATTATATTTCCAGTAATATAGCCTTTCACCTTGATATTTCCTTGTTCGGATTCATATAAGATATAGCTACTTGCTGTTGATGTTTTTATCAAACGGATGCCATTAAGCACAAAAGCGTCACTATTGTCCATGACAATACCTTGCGGCTTTCCTTCGTAATATTTCGTTTTTCCACTGCGGGCAATCATAGGCAACCCTGAGACAGACCAGCCAATACCCATGACGGAATTTCCCTGCTGACTGTTGTAAGCCAGGGATAATTGGGGGTTGAAGCCTTTCATTCCCGGATACACATCAATCGGAACCTCATAAGTTCTTGCTCCGGTAGATGATGTTCCTGAATTGATAACGATTTGCCCGACTTCTTTAGACTGGCTCAAACTGATAGAGTTGGGAACATGCGAATTTGTCATACACGATGGAGGCATCTGTGCTGGTTTGTTACTACCCTTACCAAAGAAAGCACTGTCAGCTTTTTGTGCTATCACAGGTGGGTACAACCTTGCCTGAATAGAATCCTCATAATGCTTGTATTGTTCTTCAGTCCAATTTTTAAACCTGTCATCACCCTGTGTGTTCGCAAGTGTTTTTATCTGAGCAAGATGAAGGACTGTCTGTTCAGGTGCAGAAAACTCTTTAGACCAACCTATGCCTGTATTCAGTATAGATAAGATGCTTGCAATATATATTATTCGTTTCATGAGTGTTTGCTTAAAATTACTTTTTGATTATTTTCCAAGTCGTTTCCTTATTGTTTAAGGAAATATATAAGATGTAAATTCCGTTTGCCCGGGAACTTATGTCCAATTCCGTCCAAGGAGAAGAAGCATGTGTTGAGAGTATTTGTTGTCCGGATGTATTAAAAATGCAGAGAACACATCTGTCAGAATTTTCATAACCTGCAATTTCGATTTTTAATCTGCCCTTTGTCGGATTGGGGTATATCCGAATGTCTTTATCCGAGAGCTTCTCCGAAAAGCATTCTGTTGTAGATGTCTCTTTATAAAAGGATTTTGCCTTCATTACAATTTCTCTCTTAATGCGATTGCCTGCGTTGTCGTAACTATATTTGACACTTTGAGCTGATGCCGCATAAGGCATAACCCAGATGAGCAACATGGTTAATTTTTTCTTCATAGAGCTACATTTTAATTATTATTCTATTATAACAATAG
>UMJX01036956.1_pt1 | contig 12421 bp, 7 predicted proteins | sample 1966131 | NCBI WGS metagenome assembly UMJX01 (sample SAMEA4836162, study PRJEB28245) | human gut metagenome | biome: gut microbiome; material: fecal sample | place: Denmark | collected 2008 | reverse complement strand
GCAACTACGTCTTCGCCCTGTGCATTTGTAAGGAACTCACCCATGAGTTTCTTTTCACCTGTAGCAGGATCTCTTGTAAATGCAACACCTGTACCGCAATCGTCACCCATGTTACCGAATGCCATTGACTGTACGTTTACTGCAGTACCCCATGAATATGGAATATCGTTATCACGACGATATACGTTAGCTCTTGGGTTATCCCATGAACGGAATACAGCCTTGATAGCGCCCATAAGCTGCTCCTTAGGATCGTCAGGGAAGTCAACGCCGATTTTAGCCTTGTACTCTGCCTTGAACTGTGAAGCGAGCTCCTTAAGATCGTCAGCGTCAAGCTCAACGTCCTGTGTAACGCCCTTCTTAGCCTTCATTTCGTCGATAAGCTCTTCAAAGTACTTCTTACCAACTTCCATAACTACATCAGAATACATCTGAATAAATCTTCTGTAGCAGTCCCAAGCCCAACGAGGATTGTTAGACTTCTTTGCAATAACTTCTACAACTTCTTCGTTAAGACCGAGGTTGAGGATTGTATCCATCATACCAGGCATTGATGCTCTTGCACCTGAACGAACTGAAACGAGGAGTGGTTTCTCTAAATCGCCGAACTTCTTGCCTGTGATCTCTTCCAGCTTGCCGATGTATTCGTTGATCTGACCCTTAATTTCTTCGTTGATCTCTCTGCCGTCCTCATAGTACTGAGTACAAGCCTCTGTTGTAATTGTAAAGCCCTGTGGTACAGGAAGATCTAAGCTTGTCATTTCTGCAAGGTTAGCGCCCTTACCGCCAAGGAGCTCACGCATGTTAGCATTACCTTCTGAGAAAAGGTATACCCATTTGTTTGCCATTTTGGTAATCCTCCTAAAATAATAAATTATACGGCTGTGGCGAAAATTGTGTCAAAATTCGCCCGCTTGTATAAGCCTACACATAATTATAACAAAGTTTGTTCAAAATAGCTATAGATTTTTTAAAATTTTTTCCTATAAAATTCAATTTTATACTTCATCAATATTGTATAAATCGTTTAAATTTACCCATAATGTTGTTTTTTTGTAAAATACTCTTGAAATTTGTATTTTTTATGCGATAATATTAATATGTCTTGTTGTGTGTGCATATTAAAGTAAACACACAAATTACAGAATACCAAGGAGATTACATATGAGTAATTGTGCGATTATTCTTGCGGGCGGCGAAGGCAAGCGTATGAAAAGCGACAAGCCAAAAACACTTTCACTCGTACTCGGTAAGCCTATGCTTGAGTGGGTTATTTCTTCCCTCAAAAAAGCGGGTATAGATGATATATGCATCGTAAAGGGCTTTAAAAAAGAATGTATTGATGAATTTGTGTCAACACTTGGTTTTAAGGTTGAAACGGTTTATCAGGCTGAGCGACTCGGTACGGGTCACGCAGTTATGATGGCAAAGGACTTCCTTGAGGCTCACAAGGGCGACAGCGTGGTAATCCTTAACGGTGACGCACCGTTTATGGACAGCAAAACTATTGAAAAGTCACTTGCGCAGCACATAGCAACGCAGTCAAGCGCAACAGTAATTTCCGCAATGGTTGATGACCCGACAGGTTACGGCAGAATTGTTCGTGACGAAAACGGCGATGTAAAGTCAATCGTAGAACAGAAAGACGGCAGTGAAGAAATCCTTAAGATTAAGGAAGTAAATTCGGGCGGTTTCTGGTTTGACGCAGAAAAGCTTTTGTCTGTGCTCGGCAGAATTTCATCCGATAATAATGCAAAGGAATATTATTTGCCCGACGCATTGAAACTTTTGCTTTCGGACGGCTGTAAGGTAGGTGCTTATACCGCAGAGTGCAGCGACACAGTGCTCGGCGCAAATGATCCCGCACAGCTTGAGGAGCTTAACAATATTGCAAAAGACAGGGGATATACCTGTTAAGATAATAGTAGAATACAAACTATAGAGTAAAAAGGAGCGATTACAATGAATTTTCACGGAAAAGACATTAAAATCTTTACCGGAAGCTCAAATGTAAATGTAGCCAAAGGAATTGCAGGCAGCCTTGGAGTTCCGCTTGGTAAGAGCGAATGTACTCAGTTTTCTGACGGTGAAATAGCGGTTTCTCTTCAGGAATCTGTAAGAGGCAGCGATTGCTTTATCGTTCAGTCAACCTGCACTCCGGTAAATGACAATTTAATGGAAATGCTCATTATGATTGATGCTATGAAGCGTGCTTCCGCTGCAAGAATTACAGCAGTTATGCCTTACTTCGGTTATGCAAGACAGGACAGAAAAGCTAAGGCAAGAGATCCGATTTCGGCAAAACTTTGTGCTGACATCATCACATCAGCAGGTGCCGATCGTGTGCTTACAATGGATCTTCACGCAAACCAGATTCAGGGCTTCTTTAATATCCCTGTTGACCACCTCTATGGTTCTCCTATCCTTGCTAACTATATGAGAGAGAAAATCGGCGGAAACTTTGATGAATACATCGTTGTTTCTCCTGACCTCGGTTCGGTTACCCGTTCAAGAAACTTTGCGTCTAAGATTGGCACAGGTCTTGCTATTATTGATAAGAGAAGACCAAAGGCTAATGTTTGCGAGGTTATGAACATCATCGGTGACGCAAGAGGCAAAAAGGTTATCCTTGTTGACGATATGATTGACACAGCAGGCACACTTTGCAACGCAGCAAACGCTATAGTTGAAAAGGGCGGTGCTACTGAAGTTTATGCTTGTGCTACACACGCAGTTCTTTCAGGTCCTGCTATCGAGAGAATTAAGAACAGCGCAATCAAAGAGGTTGTTCTTCTTGATACAATCCCTGTACCACAGGAGAAGATGATTGACAAGTTCACAATTCTTCCTACTGCTCCTACATTTGCAGAGGCTATTGCAAGAATTTACAATGACAAGCCGTTTACACCTGCATTTGGTTAATGAAATAAAAATTAAATAGCGATTATACAGGCGGGGTTCAAATAACCCGCCATTTCGCCGTTAAAAAGGTTTTGGGTTGTAATGACAAACAAACTAAATTTATATATAAACACAAACCATAGTTTATTAGCAGTTATTCAGACTGCACGAGGTATAATAAGAAAATGAGTTTTTTTAATTTAACATTTAACAATAACGAAAATACAGAAATCGTTGATAAATTTATTGACGAATACGCTCAGTGGCACAATACGGGAAAAACTCCCGATATGGGCTCTCTTGATGTAAACTACACTCTTGAACTTCAGAAAAAAAGACTTGATGAAAATAATGTCAGAAAAGAAGTTGTGTTTGATACAAAAGAAAGCTCGTTTAAGCAGGCGCTCAAGTGCTTTACCGTCACCGACAGAGGCGACTACAAAAGTGATGTTGCCTGTAAAGACTATAAGGTGACAGAAACCTTTTTTGTAAATAATAAAAAGAAAAAGAAAAGAAAGAATAAACGCAACTTTTATGCTACCATCACAAGACTTTTAAATCAAAATGCAGGCGGTGCGGTTGCGTGCCCAAACTGCGGCGCTATCAGTGATGTGCAGGACTTACTTACAGGCTGTAAAAGCTGCGGAACAAGATTTATTATTGACGACTTATTTCCGAAGGTTACAAACTTTTATCACATTAAAGACGAGGCAGACCTAATCAGAAAAATACTAAAGCCGTCAATGCTTATATGCGTTCTTGGTATGATAGCCACCGTTATGAGCTATTCTTTGATTTCTAATATTAATAACGGAAACATAGTGCAGGGCAGCGATGACTTTGTATTTCAGATTGTGCAGTGCGTAATTGTAGGATTGATTTATGGCGCTGTTTCGGGTTATATTTTGTGGGCGGCTTTTATACTCATATGGATGATGATTGGCGCAATAAAAAGCCTGTTTTTGCTCGGTCCTCATGTAAGGGCAAAAACTCAGCTGCCAAAGGTTATGCGACAGATTGACCCTAACTTTTCGTATGAGTTTTTCATAGGTAAGGTTATAAATCTTATGAAACTTATGATATTCAGCGATGACTACACCAACCTTGCGGCTTATGACGGCAAGCCTATGCAAAACACCTTTAAAGACATTGTGGACATTAGCTATGACGGTACGGTAAGGTATAATACGCTGAAAACAGACGGTAACTACTGCTATGTAGATATTACCGTATATACAACAGTAACAAAGGTTGACGGCGGTGCTCTCAAAAGTTCAAAGGAAAAATTCAGGGTTGTTGTTTGCAAAAATATACACGCAATAGCAAATGCAGGTTTTTCTATAAAGAATGTAAACTGTCGCAGTTGTGGCGGCAGCTTTGATGCCACAAGAGAGCATAATTGCCCATATTGCGGCACACCGTATCACCTTGGCAATGACGATTGGGTTGTTGTTGATTTTAAGCGAGAATAATAATTTTATATAAGGAAGGTATTTATGTTTGGTAAGAAAAAGAGCTTTGGCGGCGGTGTCGAGCTTTTAGTAGTAGGACTCGGAAATCCCGACAAAAAGTATGAAAATACCCGTCACAATGCAGGTTGGCTTGCAATAGAAGCAATAGCCGATAGCCTTGACTGCAAGGTTGACAGGGTAAAATTTAAAAGCTATGTAGGCGAGTGCAATATAGCAGGTAGAAAAGCAATGCTTATGAAACCTACCACATATATGAACAACAGCGGTCAGGCAGTGGTAGAGGCGATGAATTTCTACAAAATTTCGCCTGAAAATGTGATAGTATTATTTGACGATATATCCCTTGATGTAGGCAAAATGCGTATCCGTTCAAAGGGCAGTGACGGCGGTCAGCGAGGTATGAAAAGCATTATTTACCTCAGCGGAAGTGATATGTTCCCACGCATCAAAATAGGAATCGGTGCAAAACCTACACCGGAGTGGGATTTGGCAGATTGGGTACTTTCAAGATTTTCTGATGACGAGCAGAAAAAACTCGCTCAAGTATTTGAAAATTGTTCAAAAGCCGTTGAACTTATGGCAGACGGAAAAATTGACAGAGCAATGAATTTGTTTAATTAACATTTTTATAAAACAATGTTGAAAAAATCGGCAATTATCCCAATTTTTGATAAATAAAAAGTGAACAAAAAATTAAAGCAAGATGAATTATGAAATTTTTAGTTGATGTTTTTAAAAACAGTGAGGTTTTTAACTCACTTGAAAAAGCCGTTGTGCGTGGCGGAAGTGTTTGTGCTACGGGACTTTCTGCAATTCACAAGGCACATATTATCTATTCTCTGTGCTGTCGCAAGAACACTACTGCCTTTTGTGTTGCCTCCGATGAGCGAGAGGCGCAAACCATTTGCAATGACCTTGCAAGTATGGGTATGCGTGCATATTTTTATCCCGAAAGAGATTTTAATTTCAGAGATATGCAGAGTGCATCAAGAGAATACGAACACGCAAGACTTAAAGTTCTGTTAAAGCTGATTGACGGCGAGTGCGATGTTGTGGTGAGCTGTATTGACGCCGCATCACAATTTACTGTTCCAAAGGACTTTTTGGCAGAATGTGTTTTAACACTCAAAGAGGGACTTGAAATCAGCATAGAAAAAGCCGTTCGCACCCTCACCCTGCTTGGATACGAGCGTTTTGATGCGGTAGAGGGCAGCGGTCAGTTTTCCGTAAGGGGCGGCATACTCGATTTCTTTATGCCCGATGCCGAAAACCCTGTTCGTGCGGAATTTTGGGGCGATGAAATAACAGACCTTTCCTTTTTTGATATTGATACTCAGCGAAGAGGAGAAAAAGCAGGCGAAATTCGCCTTTCACCGTCTGCCGAAGTAATTATTGAGGACAAAACGGCACTTGCCGATAAAATAGAAAATTTTGCAAAGGGTGTGCGAGGCAAAAAAGCGCCGCAGGTTAAAGAAACCTTGCTTTCCGAGGCGGACAGCATAAGGTCGGGCGCAATGCTTTCTGATACAGACAAATATATTCCGCTTATCTATGATAAAGCCGAAACGCTTTTTGATTATTTGAGCCGAGATACACTCATTTTCACTTCTGAATACAACAACATTGCCGAGCGAGGCAGAGCAATGGATTTCAGAAACGAAGAAACCGTAAAAGCCGCCTTTGAAGACGGTGTGCTTTGCCGAGGTCTTGATAAGTATTCGCTCGCCTTTTCGGAGTGTGTAGATATTTTCACCTCTCATGGCATAGTTATGCTTGAGGGATTTGTGCATGGTTCAACCACAATTCCGCTCAGAAAAATAGTATCGTTTTCTACAAAACAGCTGTCTGTATGGAACGGCTCATACAAACAGCTTGAAGAGGACTTAAACGGAATGCTTACCGCCGAAAGCTGCGGCGTTGTGCTTGCAGGAACAGATAAGGCGGCAAAAAATCTTTGCGAGTCGCTCAGAAATGACGGTATTCCTGCTCAGTATGCCGACAAATTATCGGAAGTTAAGAAAAACGCTTTGTTTGTACTTCCGGGTACGCTCAGCGCAGGCTTTGAATATCCGCTTGAAAAATTCTTTGTTATTACTCAAGGTCACATTTCATATGTGCCGAAAAAGAAAGCCCGCAAAAAAACGCCAAAGGACAGTCAGGCTATTTACAGTCTTGCTGAGCTTTCGCAGGGTGATTATGTAGTTCATAGCGTGCATGGAATCGGTATTTTCGGCGGTATCCGCAAGATAGATACCCATGGCATTGTAAAGGATTACATCAAGATTGAGTACGCAAAGGGCGATGTTCTCTATGTGCCTGTAACTCAGCTTGATATGGTAGCAAAATACATCGGCCCGTCAGAGAATAACCGAGTTCGACTTAACAAGCTCGGCTCGCAGGATTGGCAGAAAGCAAAGTCGAGGGTAAAAGCCTCTGTAAAGGACATAGCAAAAGAGCTTATTGCGCTTTATTCGGCAAGAATGAAAGCAAAGGGTTATGCCTTTTCGCACGATAATGAGTGGCAACACGATTTTGAGGCTAAGTTTGAGTACGAAGAAACCCCCGACCAGCTCAGATGCTGCGAGGAGATTAAATCCGATATGCAGAAAACCTCGCCGATGGACAGACTTTTGTGCGGCGATGTTGGCTTTGGCAAAACAGAGGTTGCGCTCAGAGCGGCTTTTAAATGCGTAGCGGATTCCAAGCAGTGTGCTTTGCTTTGCCCGACAACCATTCTTGCGTGGCAGCATTACCAGACTGTGTGCAAGCGCTTTGAGGGCTATCCGATAAGAATTGAATTGCTGTCACGATTCAGAACGGCAAAACAGCAGAAAGAAACCATTGAAAAGCTCAAACGAGGCGAGGTGGATATGGTTGTAGGCACACACCGCCTTGTGCAAAAAGATGTGGAGTTCCGTGACCTCGGACTTGCAATCATTGACGAGGAACAGCGCTTTGGCGTGGCGCAAAAGGAACGCTTTAAGGAGCTTTGCAAAAATGTTGATGTTTTAACGCTTTCGGCTACACCTATTCCACGAACCCTCAATATGGCAATGAGCGGTTTGCGAGATATGAGCGTCATTGAGGAAGCACCACGAAACCGACAGCCTGTGCAGACCTATGTTCTTGAGCACGATGACGCAGTCATAAATGAGGCTATCCGCAAGGAGCTAAGGCGAGGCGGACAGGTTTTCTACCTGCATAACGATGTTGCGACTATTGAATCGTGCGCATCAAGAATACTTGACGCAATACCCGAGGCGAAAATCGCAATAGGACATGGCAAGATGAAAGAGCACGAACTCAGCGAAGTATGGCGAAAAATGCTTGAGCAGGAAGTAAATGTTCTTGTTTGCACTACTATAATAGAAACAGGAGTTGATTTGCCGAACGCAAACACGCTTATCATAGAAAACGCCGACAGAATGGGACTTTCTCAGCTCCACCAGCTCAGAGGTCGAGTGGGCAGAAGTAACCGTCGAGCCTATGCGTATCTTACCTTCCGCAAAAATAAGGTGCTCACTGAAATTCAGCAAAAGCGACTTGCCGCAATTCGTGAGTATACGGAGTTTGGCAGCGGCTTTAAAATCGCTATGCGAGATCTCGAACTCAGAGGCGCAGGCAACATTATGGGCGCACAACAGCATGGACATATGGAATCTGTCGGATACGATATGTATCTTAAATTGCTCGGTGAGGCTGTAAGCGAAGAAAAGGGCGAAGCACCCGAGTCGGCAGACCTCGATTGCCTTATTGATATTTCAGTTAATGCACATATCCCCGAAAGCTATGTGGAAAGTCTTACGCTCCGCCTTGATGTGTACCGCAGAATTGCCGATATACGCAATAAAGAGGACAGCTTGGATGTAAAAGACGAGCTTAGAGATCGTTTTGGCGAAATCCCCGAATCTGTGCTCGGACTTATTGACATTGCGCTTATCAGAAATTGCGCCAATGCAATGGGCATTTATGAAATAAGGCAGACGGAAACCAATGTGCTGTTGTTTGTTAAAGAGATAAAATCGCCTAAGGTAATTGAGCTTTTGTCAAGGCTCAACGGCAGGGCAATGCTTTCGGCAGGCAACAAACCGTACATAACAATCAGATGCGGCGGCGGTTCGTCACTTGAAATGCTTAAAAAAGTATTTAAAATCTGATAGTTGGCTGAAAATTTTGCTGAAAAAGCAATAAATTTTAGAAAATATATGGACAATGCAAATTTTTTTGTGTATAATCATAAGGTACGCACCCTATCGTTTTTTTGGGTGAAATAGAATATTTTAAGGACGGTAAATATTATGAAACCATATGCAAAGATCGGTTCATTATTGCTTGCACTGATTATTGCCGTTGCAGCGGTTGGCTGCACCCCAATCAGTCTCAATGCAGAATGGGCTTACAAAACAGATAAAGTAGAATTGCCAATCGGCGTTTACAGCTACTCACTCAAAACAGCCTACTCACAGGCTAAAAACTATGCGTCAAAGCTCGCATCTTATGACGAGGCATCTGATTCATGGCTTGACCTTGAAATCACAGACGATGACGGTGACAAGGCTGTTGCAAGAGAGTGGATTAAAAACGAGGCAGACAAAATGTGCTTAAACTACATTGCTGTTGACAACCTCGTTGAGGAGCTCGGCATTGATATGAGCGGCGCTACTGCCGACTCAGCAAAGAAATCTGCCGAGGAATATTGGACAGTAGGCCCTTACGCATCTTACGGCTACTATATGCCATACAAAGACGAGTACGAGCCTTACGGTGTATCTTTTGAGAGCTTTGAGTACTGCACAACACTTTACAACACAAAGTATTCCGCAATCTTTGACAAGATTTACGGCGAGGGCGGCTCAAAAGAAGTAAAGGACGATGAATTTATTTCATACTTTACAGAAAATTATACAGACTATAAGTACATAAAGGCTAACCTTTACAAGTCAACAACAGACGAGTCAAATAAGAGCACAGATGTAGCGCTTTCTGACGAGGACGCAAAGAAGATTACAGACGAATTTGACGGCTACGCAAAGGAAGTAACAGGCGGCACTTCATTTGACGATGTTGTAAATAAGTATAAAACAGCAAATTCAATTACAGATGACCCTGTAACAAAGGCTGTTGAAAACCTTAAAAGCAGTTCACTCGGCGATGAGCTTAAAACAGCTCTCGGCGAAATGAAAGCAAACGAGGCAAAGACCGTTAAGGTAGGTACAGGCAATACAGCAGTTTATTACCTTATCTATAAGGGTGACATCAACTCAGACATTGACAGCTATGTTTACGATTCAACACAGCGCAACAAATTGCTTGCAGATATGAAAAAAGACGAGTTTGCAAAGTATGTTGATGACCTTGCTCAAAAGACAGATTGCGAAAAGAACCAGTCTGTACTCGACCAGTACAAGCCTGAGCTTTACTTTGTAAAACCTGAAAGCTCATCAGCAAGCTCAAGTTCTTCAAGCTCAAGTCCTTCAAGTTCATCTTCTTCAAAGTAAAAGTTTAAAAATCAAAATGCCACACAGCCTTTGTGTGGCATTTAGTGCAAATATTTACACTGATTAATATAACTTCTTTAATTTTGCGAAAGGAGTCGACAGTATGAAAAGAAAAATAATTGCTTTAGTATCAATACTTGCGCTCAGCTTTTCGGCATTCGCATTTTCTGTAAATGCGGTGGGCGAAGAGGAAAGCGGCGGCGAAATCATTGAAACCGAGCCTGCGCCTGACCCTGAGCCGACATACGAGCCTGAGCCCGAGCCGACATATGAGCCTGAGCCTGAGCCTGAACCAACCTATTATCCCGATCCTGAGCCGACTTATTATCCTGATCCTGAGCCGGAACCGACAGAGCCATATGTTGAGCCGACATACAGCTACTCAGATACAGACGATAAGCCATATTACAGCAATGACGGCAGTGAATATGTGGGTGGCGGACAGTCAGCCTATACAGTGCCCGAAACCACAGCACCGCCTGCTCAGATGTACTCGGTAAGCAGGGATACGATTGATGATAAAACTCTTTCAAAGAGCGATTGGAACGATATTTCTGCAAACCTTAAAAACGCATCTTTGCAAGACAGTGACGGTGATGACTTCAGCTTTATTAAAAAGAACACAAGCAAGTCGGACAACGGTCATTGGATGTTATATGTGGGTATTGCTTGCGTAGTGCTCAGCATTGCAGGCATAGTATTCTTTATTGTGTCAACGGTAAAGAGTCGTGGCAGATATAACTTTGCCGGTGCGACAGGCAAATCACTTAAAAGAAAATTTGATACCGCAGATGTAGAATTGCCAAAGCATACTACTCAGAAAGCAAATAAGGGCGGTACAAGATTTAAACATTAATAAAATTTCAGCCGATACTGCATTTTAGCGGTATCGGCTTTTTAGTTTGTTTTTTATTAAAAGTTGTGGTGAATTATGGTTTAGCCGACTTTCGGTCGGGCAACAAAGTAAAGGAAAAGCTAAAATTTCCGTCCGAAGTTAAAAGTTTGGTCAACCTTTTCAAAGGTTGTGGGTGTGGGCAAAGCCCACAAATGCTTTAAAATGTTGCAAATTTTTGATAGCCAAACGGCTTGCCGTTTGGCGACTGAAACATAACGGCGAAAGCCATTAAATTGCGTCAGCAAAAAGGAAAGATATTCTTAAAATTAAAGCCGTCATCGCATAGCGTTGACGGCTTATTTGTTGATTATTTCTTTTTAAAAGGCTGTCGCCTATTTTTCAAACTTAGTTTTAGCACGCAAACAGCTTTGCTGTTTGCGCCCGATAATTTGAAGTAAAGGAAACTTTTTATGGGCTCTACCCAAACCCGCAACCCTTTAAAAAGGGTTGACCTAAATTTTAAATTTATTAAATTAAAATTGCAGGTTTTCACATACTTTTATAACTCACTTTTACTTACTCAGATTTTTCTCCAATTCATCAAGGCTTGAGTTGAATTTTACAGTATCGCTGTTACTGAATGATAAATTAAGCTCAAAGCGGTCACTTTCCTTTTTTACAGGTACCAATATATGTACGGTATCGGTAGTTTTGGGATTGATAAAATGATAAAGCGAACCGTCATCTTCAACATAGGTAGAGTATATGTAATCGCTCGGTGTGAGAACCAAAGCGTGGTTTATCTCGGAACTTATGCCGTCAGAGCTGTTGAGCGAATATTTGTCGGTTATTTCCCTTAATGTGCATTGCTGTTCGGTATTATTGCAAAGCTCAAGTGTAAAATCATAAAGGTTGCAGTCCTCGTAATCACTTGCATTAAACTCGGCGTCAACATATTCATATTCATAAAAATGTTTGCGTATTTCACTTTCACTCGGCTTTGTGATTTTTGTAATTTTCGCATAGCCAAAGTCTGTTTTTGCCTCACCAAAAAGGTCAGCCTGACTGCTTTCTCCGCCCTTTATAAATATAATCGAGCCGTATTTTCCGTCTGCCGTACTGTATTTGTAGGTAATTTTTATCGGAAGTAAGTCCTCGTAATTCTCACTGTATCTGAAAATCTTAAAAGTTTCTGTACTGTGGGGATTAATTGTTATGCTTGACGGGGAATTTCCGTCATTAATGTTAGTAAATGTGTTATTATTAATGTCGCTGTTTGCGGTAACATTAAAGTCCGAAAAGGATACTTTCTGCTCATTGTCGGACGAATTTTCAATTTTAAATGTCAATGTATATTTGCCGTATACTTCAGTTGTGTAAATACTTGTGTCGAACTCATAACCCGTCAGCATAATATTGCCAAAAAAGGTTTTTGCATTTTCGTTTATATGGTAGTTGTTGTAATCGTAATTATAATCGCTTATGTTAATCACATCTGTTTTCGGTGAGTCCATAGAGTTGGCGATTGACGAGATTATTGCAATTACAATACCTGCAAGAATAATTGCGCCGATTATGCAGGCAAGCACAATTTTTCCTGCTTTTCCGCTTTTGTTTTTAGGAGCATTTTGTGTCGGCATTTTTGCATAGATATTTCCCATTTGAGGATTGACAAAACTGCCCTGCTGAGGTGGAATAGGAGTATTGTAAAAATT
>UMJX01002085.1_pt1 | contig 12509 bp, 16 predicted proteins | sample 1966131 | NCBI WGS metagenome assembly UMJX01 (sample SAMEA4836162, study PRJEB28245) | human gut metagenome | biome: gut microbiome; material: fecal sample | place: Denmark | collected 2008 | reverse complement strand
AAGATACTTGTAAAATTACAAAAGATAATTTAATTGCTTTTATGAAGTCAAATTCTAATTATGAAGCAAAAGATACTTTATCGCATACTAAAGCAAAGACCCTCGTATTAGTTGGAAGTAAAGAAAGACCTATTATGAAAAAATCAGCAACTAAAATTGTTAATTTAATACCAAATAGTGAACTTGAAGTATTGCAAGGATATTATCACGGAGATATTAGCATAAATCATGCAAATGATTATGCTGAAAGAGTAAAGAGATTAGTTCGTTAAATTACAATTTATAAGGAGAACCATTATAAATTCTCTTTTTTTATTTGCTGATTTGATAAATTAATCTAATTATGATAATATCTGGAATAGAAAAATAAAAAAAATATAGGAGGTATTGTTTATGATTAAATTAGTTTTAGTAAGACACGGACAAAGTGCGTGGAATTTGGAAAATAAATTTACTGGATGGACTGATGTACCATTATCAGAAAAGGGTATTGAAGAAGCAAAAGAGGCTGGAAGAATATTAAAAGAAAAAGATTTTCATTTTGATATTGCCTTTACATCAGTTTTAAAAAGAGCAGAAGATACATTAGACTATATATTAAAAGAAATGGGAGAAGAAAATATAGAAATTAAAAAAAGTTGGAAGTTAAATGAAAGACATTATGGGGCATTACAAGGACTAAATAAAGATGAAACAAGAGAAAAATACGGAGCTGAACAAGTATTATTATGGAGAAGAAGTACAAATGTAAGACCACCAGAATTAGAGGTAACAGACGAAAGGTATCCAGGAAATGATCCTAAGTATAAAGAATTAACAGAAAATGAATTACCTAAAACAGAAAACTTGTTAGACACTATAAAAAGAGTTTTAGAATATTGGAATACAGATATTAAACCTGAAATAGAAAAAGGAAAGAGAGTAATTATAGCAGCACACGGAAATAGCTTGAGAGGTTTAATAAAATATTTAGATAATATTAGTGATGAAGATATTATAAAATTAGAATTACAAACAGGAAATCCAATTTGCTATGAGTTAGATGATAATTTAAAACCAATTACACATTATTATTTAAAAGAAAATAAATAAGTTGTAGGAGATGAAAATGAAAGAAATATATCCAGAACAGATGCAAATGAAATATAGTGATGAATACAAAAGCATACTAACAATGTATGATGGAAAGGAATTAAGTCAAATGACCTTTTATCATATATTTCCTGGATTGGATTTAATATATAATAAATTCAATACAAATATTTCTCCAACAAGCAGAAATGATATAGAAAGAGAATATGTTGAAATTAATTACTGTAAAAGAGGAGTATTTGAATGTACTATGTCAGAGGGAAAATCGCTTTTTTTAGGAGAAGGAGAAATTGCAGCTAACATCAATAAAATACAAAGATTAAAATCTATTTTTACAAAAGGTTATTATGAAGGAACTGAAATTTTAATTGATATAGATGAATTTGAAAAAAATATTCCTGAAATATTTAAACCGATAATAAACAATATAAAAGAATTAAAAAATATATTACTGAATAATGAAATGGGAGTAATTTTAAAACCAATAAAAGAAATGATCCATATATTTGATGAACTATATTATATAAATCCAGATGAAAATAAATTATATGCACAAATAAAAGTATTGGAATTGTTATTGGTATTTACAGCCATTCCAATCAATAATGAAAATAAGAAAAAAAGATATATAGAAAAAGAACAGGTAGATAAAATAAAAAAAATACACAATGAGTTAATTTCAAATTTAGATAAAAAAATAACAATAGAGATGCTTTCTAAAAAATATAATATAGGAACAACACCACTTAAAATATATTTTAAAGAAATATATGGAGAACCAATTTATACATATTTAAAAGATTATAAAATACATAGAGCATTACATTTATTAGAAGAAACAGACAAAAGTATTAGTGAAATTGCAGGAATAGTAGGATATGATAATAGTAGCAAATTTGCAAAAGTATTTAAAGACAAAATGGGATGCACACCAACAGAATATAAAAAACAAAAAGTCCATTTGGAGCATCAAAGACTGTTTGGGGTAGAAATAAAACAATAAAAGTTATATAATGATAGGCGATATTTTAATAATACACCTATTTTTTGTGATTAAAATAGGTGTTAGAAAGAAGGGAGAGTTTTGAAAAACAATAATTTTAAAGAATTAATGTCTTATGCTGGAAAGTATAAAATACTAACATATTTATCACTTGTTTTAGGTGCTATTAGTGGAATTTTAGCATTAGTACCATTTATTTATATATGGCTTATCATAAAAGAGGTCATAGAAGTTATGCCTAACTTCACAGATGCAACGGATATGATACATAATGGTTGGATGGCGGTTATATTTGCTTTACTTGCAATGATTGTAAATTTTTCTGCTCTAATGTGTTCACACTTGTCTGCATTTAGAATTGCATCAAATATGAGAATAAAATTATTAAAACACATAACAAAATTGCCAATCGGAAAAATTGACGATATTGGCACAGGAAAGTTAAGAAAAATAGTATCAGAAGCAACTGGAGCAACAGAAACATATTTAGCTCATCAATTACCTGATATGTCAGTAGCAATAGCAACTCCAATATGTATGATTGTTTTACTATTTATATTTGATTGGAAGTTAGGGCTAGTAAGTTTAATTCCAACAGTTTTGGGATTTTTAGCAATGTCAAAAATGGTTGGAAAAGCAATGCAAGACGATATGAAAAGCTATCAAGATGCGTTAGAAGATATGAATAATCAAGCAGTAGAATATGTAAGAGGTATGCCAGTTGTAAAAACATTTGGACAGAGTGTATATACATTTAAAAAATTTAAAAGCTCTATTGATAACTATGATAATTTCTGTATGTCATATACTAAAAAAGCAAGAAAACCCATGTTACAATTTCAAACATTTATAAATAGTGTATTTGCATTTTTGATTGCAATTACATTAATAATTGTAGGTAGAGGAACAATAGATCAAACATTTTTCTTGAACTTGTTATTTTATATAATATTTACTCCAGTTATTAGTACAACATTAAGTAAAGTAATATTTATGAGTGAAAATAAAATGTTAGTAGAAGATAGTTTGCAAAGAATACATAGCATTTTAGATATTAAACCATTAAGTAATAATGAAAGTAAAGTAGAAATAAAAGATAATTCAATAGAGCTTAAAGATGTAAAATTCAAGTATGAAAATAGTAAAAACAATGCTATTGACGGAATTTCTATAAAAATAAAACCAAATGAAACGATCGCATTAGTTGGACCTTCTGGAAGTGGTAAATCAACACTTGCAAATTTAATTTCAAGATTTTATGATGTAGATAGTGGAGAAATTTTAATAGGAAATGTAAATGTAAAAGATATAGAGAAAAATATGCTTATGAATACAATATCTTTTGTATTTCAGAATAGTAAATTACTAAAAACAAGTATTTATGAAAATGTAAAAATGGCAAAACCAGAAGCTACAAAAGTGGAAGTTTTACACGCACTACATTTAGCACAATGTGATGATATAATAAAAAAATTACCAAAAGGAATAGATACTGTAATTGGAACAAAAGGAGTATATCTATCTGGAGGAGAAGAACAAAGAATAAATATAGCAAGAATAATGCTTAAAGATTCAAAAATAGTTATTTTAGATGAAGCAACAGCATTTGCTGATCCAGAAAATGAAATACAAGTACAAAAAGCATTTGAGGAATTATCAAAAAATAAAACAGTAATAATGATAGCACATAGATTATCTACTATAAAAAATGTAGATAAAATATATGTTTTAAATAATGGAAAAATAGAAGAAGAAGGAAATCACGAAGAACTATTAAATAAAAACGGATTATATAAAGAAATGTGGGATAATTATCAAACTTCAATTTCATGGAAAGTAGGTGAAAATGTATGATAGAAAAATTAATGAAGAAATATGCTTTGACCGAGCAGGGAGCAAAAGACTTTATTAAATCCACAATAAGCTGTACGATAACAGATTTAATTTTAATGATACCAGTTGGTTTACTATATTTATTAGTAAGCGATTTATTAAACGGAATAATACCAGTTTCACACTACTATATATATGGAATAGGAATTGTAGGAATTTTAGTTTTGCTTTATGTAAGTAACTATTTTCAATATAATGCTACATTTTTTAGTACATATATTGAAAGTGGAAAAAGAAGAATATCACTAGCTGAAAGATTAAGAAAGTTACCTCTTTCTTTCTTTGGAAAAAGAGATTTATCAGACTTAACAAGTGTGTTACTAACAGATTGTGAAAGAATAGAACATAATTTTTCACATATAATGCCTCAATTTTATGGTTCTATTATTTCAACTTGTATTATTGCAATTAGTTTATTTTTCTTCGATTGGAGAATGGCTTTAGCAGCTTTATGGGTATTACCAATAGCACTAATAATTGTCGGAACATCTGGAAAAGTACAAAATATATTTACAAGAAAGAAAAATGAAGCAGTAATTGATTGTACGGAAGGAATACAAGAATGTATTGAAACAGTAAGAGATTTAAAAGCCAATAATAGTGAAGATAGATATTTAGAGGGATTAACAAAGAAAATAAAAAAAGTAGAAAAGAAAAATATATTTGCTGAATTAGGTGTAGCAATATTTGTCATTAGTTCTTCATTGTTATTAAAATTTGGAATTGGAACTGTTGCATTAGTTGGTTCATATTTATTATTAAACAATCAAATAACCGTATTAACATTTTTTATGTTTTTATTAGTAGTTTCAAGAATATATGAGCCTATGAATAACACATTAGTTAATTTAGCAGCAATTATTTCTTCAAAATTAAACATTGAAAGAATGAATGAATTTTATGATTATCCTTTACAAGAAGGAAGTAAAAAATTAAAGACAAATGGATATGATATAGAATTTAAAAATGTAGAATTTGAATATAGTAAAGGTGAAACAGTATTAAAAAATGTATCATTTACAGCAAAACAAGGAGAAGTAACAGCATTAGTAGGTCCATCAGGAGGAGGAAAAACAACTATATCAAAATTATGTGCTAGATTTTGGGATGCAACAAAAGGAAAAATAACTTTAGGAGGTATAGATATTTCTAAAGTTGATCCAGAAACATTATTAAATAATTACTCAATAGTATTTCAGGATGTAACATTGTTTGATAATACCGTAATGGAAAATATCAGAATAGGAAAAAAAGGTGCAACAGATAATGAAGTAATAAAAGTAGCTAAACAAGCTAAATGTGATGAATTTATAAGTAAACTACCAGATGGATATAATACTTATATTGGAGAAAATGGCTGTAATTTATCAGGAGGAGAAAGACAAAGAATTTCTATTGCAAGAGCTATATTAAAAGATTCTCCAGTTATTTTATTAGATGAAGCAACAGCCTCTTTGGATGCAGAAAATGAAACAGAAATACAAGAAGCAATATCAAAATTAGTAAAGAATAAAACTGTTTTAATTATCGCTCATAGAATGAGAACAGTTACAAACGCAGATAAAATTGTTTTATTAAAGGATGGCGTAGTAAAAGAACAAGGAAATCCAAAAGAATTATTGGAAAAAGATAGTATTTTTAAAGATATGGTTCAAAAACAACAAGAATCTTTGGAATGGAACTTAAATTAGTTATTTAAAATGGAGGAAATACAATGGAAAATGTCTTAGTAGGATTGTTAATCCCTTTTTTGGGTACTACATTAGGTTCAGCAATGGTCTTTTTAATGAAAGATAAAATAAATCCAAAAGTTCAAAAACTATTATTAGGTTTTGCTTCTGGAGTAATGATAGCAGCTTCTATTTGGTCGCTTATAACACCGTCAATAGAAATGGCAGAAGAACAGGGGAAAATTTCCTGGATTCCAGCCTCAATAGGTTTTTTATTAGGTATTACATTTTTATTAGTTTTAGATAGTCTTATACCACATTTACATTTAAACTCAAAAAAGCCAGAAGGAATAAAAGCAAAGTTAAAAAATACTACAATGATGATATTAGCTGTAACACTTCACAATATTCCAGAAGGTATGGCAGTTGGCGTTGTGTTTTCAGGAGTATTAGCTCAAAATACAACAATAACATTAGCTGGAGCATTTGCATTATCAATAGGAATAGCAATACAAAACTTTCCAGAAGGAGCAATAATATCAATGCCATTAAAAAATGAAGGAATTTCAAAACCAAAAGCATTTTTATACGGAACATTATCAGGTGTTGTTGAGCCAATAGGAGCTATTATAACTATTTTGCTTACAAGTATTGTAACACCTATATTACCTTATTTACTTTCTTTTGCAGCAGGAGCAATGATCTATGTTGTGGTCGAAGAATTAATCCCTGAATCTCAAGCAGGAGAACATTCTAATATTGGAACGATTGGTGTAGCAATAGGTTTTGTTATAATGATGATATTAGATGTTGCACTTGGATAGACTAATGACAAGTAAAGAAACTAGAATTTAACAAAAAGAAAAAATCAATATTATAATACCTTAATAAAAAGTTTTTTAAGACTAATTAACATCCCCTTTTTATTTTCAAAGAAAATTATTTTATACTGTTGCAGTATAGAGTAATTTTCTTTTTTATGCTATAATCATCTCGACAAATTACAATTTGTTGAAATGTTAAAATACATTGCTTGTAGCAATGCGTTTTTTATCATAGAATTGAATTAACGAAAGGAGGAAATTTTATGTTAAAGGATAATTTAAAAACTTTAAGAAAGAATAAAGGTATTTCACAAGAAGAATTAAGTGTTAAGTTAAATGTTGTTAGACAAACAATATCTAAATGGGAATCAGGATTATCTGTTCCAGATGCTGAAATGCTTATATCTATATCAGAAGTTTTTGAAACTCCAGTTAGTGAAATTCTAGGTGAAAACATTGAAGAAAAAGAAAAGAATGATATAAAAGTAATATCAGAAAAATTAGAAATTATAAATGAACAACTATCTAGGAAACAAAAACAAAAAAGGAAAAGAACAATAAATTTTTTAATAGTTTTGGATGTGTGTATTATATTACTTTTTATAATATTAGCTATATTAGGTAGTCCATATCAATCTTGGAATTATAACGATCCTGAATGGAGCGTTATTGGAACAATATGGCATTCATTTGAATGGATATTCTTTAAAGTTGCACCAATTATAGTTATAGTTATTACGCTAATTTTAGCAATAATTTTAATAAAAAGAAATAAATGACAATTTATAATTTGTTGATTAGATTATCTTAGTTGATAATCTTTTTTACATACTTTAAGTATGTATATCTTGACAATGACATAATATTTAATATATAATTTATACATACCAAGAGTATGTATATTGGAGGTAAACTATGTCAAGAAATAAATATCCTGAAATAACGGTAGAAAAAATATTAGAAGTATCGCAAAGATTATTTTTAGAAAAAGGGTATGATAATACTAAAATTCAAGATATTGCAGACGAGTTAGGAATGACAAAAGGGGCTATATATCATCATTTTAAATCTAAAGAGGAAATAATGGATGTACTTGGTGACACAATGTTTGTCAATAATAATCCTTTTGAAATAGTTAAAAAGCGTAACGATTTAAATGGTCTTGAAAAGATGAAATATGTGATTAACCTTAATCAATCTAACGAACAAATGATAGAATTAACAAATCAAGCATTACCACTTTTAGAAAATCCTCAAATTTTAGCCAAGATGTTTGAATCAAATTATCAATATTTACTTCCTTATTGGTTAGAGTTGATAGAAGAAGGACAAAAAGATGGTTCTATAAAAACAAATCAACCAAAGGAATTAGCAGAACTATTAATATTAACGGATTTATGGATGGTTCCTTCACTTTTCCCAGGGAATGTTAACGATATAAAGAATCGGTATAAATTTGTAACTATAATGTTGGGTAAAATGGGATTACCACTTTATGATGAAGAAATGTTAGAAAAAATTGATAAGTTACCATATTATGAAAAATAAATGATTGCCTTCTACAAGGCAATTTAAAAAGGATTTATACATACTTTGAGTATCTATGTTTATGATTGGAGAGAGAAAATGAAAAAAATATTTATTCATGGATCAGGACATAAAGGGAATAGTTGGAACGAAACAGTTAAATGTATGCAAGAAAAGGAAAATATATTATATCCTGATTTATCATCAATTCTTAATAAAAAAGAGGCAAGTTATCAAAATTTATATTCTTCCTTTGTTGATTATTGTAATAATATTGATGGAAAAGTTGATTTATGTGGTATTTCATTAGGTGGAATATTAGCATTAAATTATGCTTTAGATTTTCCAAATAAAGTTAATTCATTAGTTTTAATTGGAACTCCACATAAAGTACCAAAAATCATGTTTAGTATTCAAAATGTTGTTTTTAGATTTTTACCAAAATCAATATTTGAGAATATGGCCTTTAATAAAAAAGATACCTTTATTTTAGGAAATACTATGAAAAAATTAGATTTTAGTAATAGAGTACAATATATTAAATGTCCAACATTAATAATTTGTGGTGAAAAAGATAGTGCAAATATCAAATCATCTTATTATTTATCAGAAAATATTAAAGATTCAAAATTAGAAATTATCAAAAATACTGGACACGTTGTAAACGAAGAAAATCCAAAAGAATTGGCAAGAATATTAAATGAGTATTATAAAGGAGTTCAAAAGATATGCGAAGAATAAATGAAAATGAATTAGAAAAATTGTCAGAATTTATGACAGAACAATTTTGGGAAAAAGAAGAAATGCACCAAATGTTTAAAGGCTTTAATAAAGAAAAGGGAAAAAGTATTGCAACTAATATACTATATATGGAATTGTTGTACTTTTATAAAAAAGGGGATATATACATATTTGATGATGATATAACTGGAGCAATAGTTGGAATACAAGCCAAAAACCTTTTTTCAATACAAAGAATTTTAATGGCTTTAAAATCCAATAAAATATTAAAGTCATTGTCGAAAGAAGAACAAGAGCTGTTACAAAATAATATAAAACCTATTGAAGAAGTTCATAGCAGTAAATGGTATAAAAAATACTGTAAAAATCCTTATTACATACTTCAATTTGCGATTGCAAAAGATATGCGTGGTAAAGGAATTGCTAGAAAAATGTTAGAAGAATTATTTGATTATGCTTCTAAAACAAATAGTAGTATTGTACTAGAAACTTTTACAGAATCAAATGTACCAATGTATGAACATTTTGGATTTGAATTAAAAGAATCTTTTGAAGCAAAAAATAAAGAATTAAAAGAATACAGAATGTTAAAACAATTAAATGATGAAAAAAGGAAAAATATTGTTTTCGGAAAATTAAGTGAAGAAGATATAAAAAATGTTGAAAATAATGTTGATCAAATTGTAAAAGATATTAATAATATTTTTTAAAACAACTCTTTAAAATATTAAATGTTATGTTTAAGGGACATATTTCCAGTTCTAAATGGTAGATATAAGTGCGATAAAATATTATAATTATATTAGATATTTAAAGAGCTCTATGTATCTAAAAACGAAAGGAATGATTGAAGTTGAAATTTAATGAGAAATTAATAAAATTAAGAAAAGCAGCAGGTCTTTCCCAAGAAGAATTAGGAAATAAATTAAACGTTGCAAGACAAACAGTAAGTAAATGGGAATTAGGAGAAACAACTCCTGAAATGGATAAATTAGAAGAATTGTCTGATCTTTTTGAAATTAGTATAGATGAATTAGTGAAAGATAGATCAATTCCTAATTCTATCATAAAAGAAATTAATCGAAAAAAGGTTGATTCATTGTATCGAGATTCACAAAATGTAAAAAGTATAATTAGGATATATTTAGTAATAGGTACAGGAATATTAATATTTTTTGCATTAATTGTAATTTATGGTATATTTTTTGTCAAATAAAATATTTTAAAATTATTTTATAAAGCAAACTAATGAAACATGATTTTTAGTTTGCTCTTTTTATGGTATAATTATCTAAATAGTAATTTGAAAGTGAGATAATATTATGAAAAACAAAAAAGTCAATAAGAAAGAAATTAAAGATGAAACTAAAACATATATGTTAGAGGGAATGTCAGTAGGAATGTGTATCGGAACATCATTAGGAGTGATTATAGGAGTGTTCGCTGATAATATCCCTATATGTATATGTTTTGGAATAAGTATAGGTTTATGTGTTGGTTTAGGAATAGGATCTTTAATTAAAAAAGATAAGCAGTAATTTGAAATTATAAAAAGGAATGATAAGATTGAAAACAGAAAAAGAAAAAATGATTTCTGGAGAAAAATACAATCCTGCTAATCCTAAACTTGTTTTTGAACGAGCACGAGCAAATAGAATATGTAATAAGTATAATAAAAGGAATTTTAATGAGATAAATATGAGATCACGATTAATGAGAAAATTAATAAACACTAGTGGAATATTTTGGATTAAACCACCATTTTTTTGTGATTATGGATATAATATTTTTATTGAAAAAAATGTTATGCTTAATTATGGTTGCGTAATATTAGATGTTTGCCCTGTAAAAATAGGAGAACATACTTTGATTGGACCAAATACCCATATTTATACTGCTTGTCATTCATTAGTTCCAGATGAAAGGATTTCAAATATTGAATTTGGCAAACCTGTAACTATTGGTAAAAATGTATGGATTGGAGGGAATTGTACCATTTTGCCTGGAGTTACTATTGGTGATAACTCGGTTATTGGTGCTGGAAGTGTAGTAACAAAAGATATTCCAAACAATTCAGTAGCAGTAGGAAATCCAGCAAAAGTGAAATCAAAAAATTAGTTATATAAATTAAAATACTATTAAGTAGGAGATGGAAGATATGAAAGAACTAGTAGATTTTATTGTTTTATTTCTTTTATATATTTTTATATTTTACAAGAGATGGAAATTAAAAGGAAAAGATGTATTATTTATAAATACTATAATGTATATATATTTATCATTTGTATTGTATTTTACTTTAATGCCAATAATCGCTTCTTTACCATTTATATTTAATCACTCTTATGTGTCAATGAATTTAGTGCCTTTCATTGACGTTTCAAGTGGCAATGGAGATTTTATTAGACAAGTAGTTTTAAACATTATAATGACAATTCCATTTGGATTTCTATTGCCACTTATTAAAAACAAGAAAGCAAGTTTAATAAATATAATATTATATACATTTTTATTAAGTTTAGGTATTGAGTTATTACAACCTTTAATAAATGATTTTAGATCATCAGATATAACAGATTTAATAACAAATGTACTTGGTGGAATTATTGGTTATATATTGTATATAGTATTTAAACCATTAACAACTAAAATATTAAAATTTACGAAAAAAGAATAATAACAAATTACAACTTGTCGCTAGAAAGAAAGAGATAAAAATTATATGAAGAAAGAAAATATTTACAAATTCTTATATGTTGTATCAATATTTTTAATTATTGGTTTCGCAATTAGATTAGGAGTAGATTATTCTAAATATAACACACATAGCAATTCGGCACCATTTTATGCCTTTATTATTGAAAGAATAGTTGAATTTATAATACCAAGTATTATAATGTTTATTATAGGAAAGGTAATGAAGAAAAAATATACAAAGTAATTGCTAAATTACAATTTGAAAGTGAGATGATACAATGGCTACAACAAAAGATTATAGAGATTTTGTGTTAGAACAATTAAGTTTATTAGATAATATTACTTGTAAATCAATGATGGGAGAATACCTACTTTATTACAATAATATTTTATTTGGTGGTATCTATGATGATAGATTACTTGTTAAGATAGTAGATAGCAATAAAAAATACGATATGCAAGAGTCTATACCTTATGATGGTTCTAAACCTATGTATTTAGTAGATGATATAGATAATCAAGAAACTTTAAAAGAAATAGTTATTGATACTTGCAAAGATTTACCAAATAAGAAATAATTACAAATTACAATTTAGTGATTTGTTTAATAAATAGTAATTTGAAAGGGAGGAAATTTTATGAAAGAATCAAAAGTAATAACATTTATCGGAGGATTCTATATATTTGGAGGTATTATTGTATTATTATCATTAATATTTAATGGTAGTGCTTTAAATATAGCCTTTGATTTGCCTAATGTACCAGATTATATCGTTAAGTTAATAGTAAGTCTTATATATATACCATTAGGCTATTTATATATTAATAGAATCAAAAATTCAAATTGGGTTGTATTAGTATTAGCAATAATTTTCGGTTGTATCAGTGCTTCTTTAACAACAAAATATAATGCACAACCATTTATAGGAAATTTAGTATATTCTTGTTTTGTAATAGTTATGACATTCTTAAAAAGAAAAGAATTTAAAAATGATTTAAAAACTCTATTGAAAAAATAATAAAAAAATCGTTGAATCAATCTAAAGTGCACAAATAAGTGCA
>UMJX01005434.1_pt1 | contig 12566 bp, 9 predicted proteins | sample 1966131 | NCBI WGS metagenome assembly UMJX01 (sample SAMEA4836162, study PRJEB28245) | human gut metagenome | biome: gut microbiome; material: fecal sample | place: Denmark | collected 2008 | reverse complement strand
ACTAGCAAGTCCATTTAAAACATTACTACCATTTTTATTATAAACTACCTTATAACCGTTCTTACTAAGAATTCTAGCTACTAACTCAGTAGTACTTCCTTTACCACTTGAACCAGTTATCCCAATAACATACTTAGGCATTTTAATTTTTTTTAAAACATTTTTATCTATCTTAAGAGCATAATACCCACCTATAACACTTCCATCATGTCCCATAAGCTTACTCATTTTACTAACAAGTTTACAAGTCATTATTGATAAATTAAACATAAATATCACATCCTTATAAATATTATAAACCAAAAATATAAATAATAAAATATACTTTAGTAAAAGAAGTGTAAAGAAAAATATATCTAGTTTTGTCGTATTTAATGAAATAAAAAAAATTTAAGTTTATAATAACTATAGAAAAGAGGAAAAATAATGAATTTAACATATCAAAACAAAACTCTATATATAGATCTAGTAGGAGATGTGAACATAACAGAAGTAACAAAAAAAGTCACAAGTATTAGTGACACATATAAAATAAATAACTTAGTAGTTAATACAGATGAGGCATTCATTACTGACTACAAAAAAGCAAAACTTAAAAAAATAATAGATAACACTCTTGACAAGACTTACTAAAAAATGATAAGATTATCTTGTAGTAAGATAGGAGAAGATGTATATGGAAACTAACTCTTTAGTACAAAATAAAGTACAATTGGGGGGGGTATTTAGTTTAGTAAATACTTATAGTTTTCATGTTCAATTAAATGGATAGAATAACTCTACCCATTTTTTCGTGTCTTAAAAAGTGGAAGGATGATGTAAAATGAAGAAATTAGACATTGGAGTAATAGTAACGACGCTAATTATAGTTACAATAAGCTGTAGTTTAGCATTTTTTGCAGCAAGAGTAGTGGGAGACCCTAAAGACATAAACTTAGTAGCAAAGAATGTTTCTATAACATTTGCTGATACTTCTTCAAGTATTGCTGATACTACAATAAGTCCCGGATGGAGTAATATTAAAACATTTACCATTACTAATAATAGTAAAGAAGACTTTAGTTATAATATTGTTCTATCTGACTATGTAAACACTTTTGCTACAACTGGATACTTACAGTATAAGATAACTAGTTCAGATGGGTATAATATAAATGAATATTTAGATTTACCTAAATCAATTAATGAAAAAGATATAGTAATTGCATATATGATAAATATACCTAAAAACTCAATGCAAACATATCAAGTAGAATTTAGATATCAAGGCACAGAAGAAGATCAAAGCGATGATATGGGTAAAGTATTAAAAGGACAACTTACAATCACGGAAGGTACAGAAAAACCAACTTTATATGATAAGATACTTGCAGATAATCCTGTAAGGTCAACAAGAGATACATTCAATACAACATTTACAAGTAATACTACTGAAACATTATTTACTTCAACAGAAAAGAACGTACATAATACAACGGATACAACAGTATATTATTATGCAGGAGATGTTAGAAACAACTGGGTAAAGTTCGGTGGATACTACTGGAGAATAATTCGTACAAATAGTGACGGAAGTATAAGACTTCTATATCATAGTACCAGTTCAGAGGCTACAGATGCATATATTGGAACGTCAAAATTTAATACAGTCAAAAATGATCCTATGTACGTTGGCTACATGTATGGGTCTAGTGGCTCCTTAGAAAACAATAGACTAAATACAAATAACAGTACAATTAAAACAGTTATAGATGAATGGTATAAAAATAATCTAAACAACTATAATAAATACTTAAGTGCAACAGCAGTGTATTGTAATGATAGAGGAACATCATATGGTTCGTCCATTTATTTTCCAGCATACACAAGATTAGTAACAAATAAAACTCCAACCTATAATTGTATGAATAGTAAAGATGCCTTTAGTGAAAACAATAGTGAAGCGAAATTAACATACCCAATAGGTTTAATGACAGCCGATGAAGTAAGTTTTGCAGGTGGTTTATGGCTAGAAGAAGCCAAATCTTGGTTTTATAAAAATTCTATTACTTTAAGTTCAACAGGTGAAAACTTTTGGTGGACATTAACACCGTATTTTTGGAGTGGTAGTTCTGCTGCAATGCTTGCTATCAGAGTTTCAACCCCTGGAGCTATTAAAAGCGATGTTACAACTGATGAAGGAGTAATAAGACCAGTCATATCAATCAAAGGAGATAACATCTGGAAAAGTGGAGATGGAAGTGCAACTAACCCTTATGAAGTAGTTGCTGAACCTGTCAATACTTATACAGTGTCTTTGAGTGTTAATAATGGAAGTGGCACAACCACAGCGCTTGTTGAAGAAGGTAAGGATGCAACATTCACAGTAACACCAAACTCAGGATACAAAGCAGAACTTGAAACAAATACATGTGGTGGAACACTTTCAGGTAGTATATACACAATAAGTAGTATAACAGCTGGAAAAACTTGTAGTATAACATTTAAATCTGATAACCCATTTCCATCAGATACATTAGCCTATAAAATCTATGAAAAATCAAAGACACATGAAGATGGTGTGTACAATGAAAATGGATATAGATATGAAGGAAGTGACCCAAATAACTATATACAAATGGAGAAGTCTGATAGAACAACAGAAATGTGGAGAATAATAGGATTATTTCCGGATGGAGAAAATGGAGAAAATATAATAAGAGTAAGAAAAGCAGGATACGAAAAGGCCGCATATGACTCAAATAGTACAAACCACTGGCCAAATACAACATTGTATACTACATTATCAAGTACATACTCACTAACAAATTATAAGAATACAGTAAACTATAAAATGTACTTAGGAACATCAAATAAATATAATAGTTATGTATTAGCTGACTACTATGATATGGAAAGAATGTTAAATAGTAAAGGGATGGCAGGTGCAACATCAAAGGCAAGTTATTCAAGTGAAACAAAATTTACTGGAAGTGTAGGACTAATGTATCCAAGTGACTACGGTTATGCAGTACTAGCAAGTGACTGCGCAAGAACAATTAAACCTCTTAATTATCATGAAACTACAACATGCTATGATAATAATTGGCTATACCACAGAACAAGTGATTTTCAGTTATTAATAACTCCAATAGCTTTGGCCGCTAACCTTGTTAGTGCTGTTAGTACGAAAGGCTATGTCACTCTATATGGTGATTTTGTAACAGATTCTGGCCTCGTCGCTCCAGTCATGGCTCTAAAGTCGGATGTGGTTGTAACAGGAAGTGGGACGAATTCTGATCCATACATAATGCAATAATATGCCAAAATGGAATGAAATTTATGAAAATAAGTAATTTAATCTTTTTAAGTTACTTATTTTTTGATACAATATACTTATGAGGATGTGAGAATATGAAACGAGCAATTTTAATAGATGGTAATAACTTATTATTTAGAAGTTATTATGCAACAGCTTATAATGGGAATTTAATGAAGAATAGTAAAGACTTTCCAACAAATGCATTATTTGGGTTTGTTAATATGATTAATAAAATAATGTCTATAGAAAAGCCAGAATATATTATGGTAGCTTTTGATAAAGGGAAGAACTTTAGACATGAAAAGTATACTGAATATAAAGCAGGAAGAATTGAAACACCTAATGACTTGAAAATTCAGTTTCCACTTGCTTATGATATATTAGACGCGATGGGGATAACTAGTGTTGCAATTGATAACTATGAAGCTGATGATATAATTGGAACATTTGCTAAAATGGCTGATATAGATGACTTATATGACGCGACTATTGTAAGTAGTGATAAAGACCTTTTACAACTTATAAGTCATGATGTTAATGTAAAACTTCTTAAACAAAAAGATTATATTTTAATGGATGAGAAAGTATTCTTTGATACATATGGCTTGAAACCAATAAGAATGATAGACATAAAAGCTCTTATGGGAGATGCATCAGACAATATTCCTGGAGTAAAGGGAATAGGCGAAAAAACAGCACTTAACTTATTACATGAATATGATACTATTGAGAACTTATATGATAATATTGATAGTGTTAAAGGTAAAACTAAGGAAAAGTTAATTGAAGGAAAAGATAGTGCCTTTTTTAGTAAAGATATAGCAACTATTTATAAAGATGTTCCTCTTAATATGACATTTAACGATATTAAATTAAAGGATAGAAATTTAACTAAGTTAAAGAATATTTATAAAGATTTAGAGTTTTTTAGTATGCTTAAAAAGTTAGATAGTGAAGTGATTAATAATCCTAGAAAAGAAGTAAGTTATATACTAGTTAATGATAAATTGAATATAAGTAAACCATTTTCTTTCTATTTAGAAGTTAGTAATGAAAACTATCATACTGCTAAGTTTGTAGGGTTATCTATATATGATGGAGAGAATACTTATATACTTAGTGAAGATGCGGTTATTATGAATAAAGATATATTTAGTTATGCAGATAGTACTTATGATTTAAAGAAGAGTATATGTTTTTTAAGAAGATATGGTATAGTACTTAATAATTGTAAATTTGATAATATGATAGCAACATATTTACTTAATTATAATGTTAAAGATGATATTTCTTATATTGCTAATACTTGTGGATATGATATTCCTTTTTATGATAGTATAGTTAAGAATGATAGTGTTATAGTAAGTAATGAACAACTTTATAGTATTTTATCTAGTAAGAGTAAGTATATTTATGAAACTAAAAGTAAATATATTAATGAACTTGTTAATGAAGAAATGATTAATTTGTTTAATGATATAGAAATGCCTTTAGTAAGTGTTTTAGCGAGTATGGAGATAAATGGTATTAGGGCTAGTAGTGAAGTAATAGATGAGTTACATGATTCTTTAGAAAGAAGGCTTAGTGATTTAACTAAGGAAATTTATGGATATGCTGGATGTGAATTTAATATACAAAGTGCTAAACAAATGGGTGAAGTTTTATTTGAAAAGTTAGATTTACCTCATGGAAAGAAAAAAGGAAAAAATGGGTATTCAACTGATCATGATACTCTTATAAAATATTATGATATGCATCCAATTATTAAGTGTATTTTAGAATATAGAAATTTATATAAGTTAATGAGTGGATATACTGATAAATTAAAGAGTTATATTTTAGAAGATGGAAAAATACATACAATATATAAGCAAGCTATTACTAGAACTGGAAGACTTTCTAGTGTACTTCCTAATTTACAAAATATTCCTATAAGAAGTGAAGAAGGAAGGAAGATTAGAGAAGCTTTTATTCCTGAAGAAGATAGTGTGATTTTGGACTGTGACTACTCACAAATTGAACTTAGATTAATGGCTCATATTTCTAAAGATGAGAATATGATTAATGCTTTTAATACTGGAGAAGATATACATACTAAAGTAGCAAGTGATGTGTTTGATGTACCAATTAATGAAGTGACTAAGGAACAAAGAAGAACTGCAAAGGCTGTTATTTTTGGTATAGTTTATGGAATAAGTGGTTTTGGACTTGGAGAAAATTTACATTTAGCTCCTAAAGAGGCTAAAATATATATAGATAAGTATTTAATGATGTATCCTAAAGTAAAAGAGTATATGGATAATATTGTTAGTTTTGCTAAAGAACATGGATATGTTAGAACTTTGTTTGGAAGAAAAAGAGTAATAGATGAGTTAAAGAATACTAATTATATTATTAGAAAAAGTGGAGAGAGAATAGCATTAAATACACCTTTACAAGGAACTGGGGCTGATATTATAAAGAAGGCTATGATAGAAATTGATAAAGAACTAACAAGAAGAAACTTAAATAGTAAGATGTTAGTTCAGGTACATGATGAACTAGTGTTTAGTGTACCTAAGAATGAACTTGAAGTAACTAAAGAATTAGTAACAAATATTATGGAAAATACATACACTTTATTAGTACCACTTAAAGTTGAAAGTGATATTGGTGATAATTGGTATGATGCTAAATAAATTCATATAAAATGAATGGAGAGAAATATGAGTTCTAAAATATTATTAAAAAGTTTAATTGTTAATTTATTTCTTACAATAGTTAAGTTTATTGGAAGTGTACTAGGTAATTCTAAAACACTTATATCAGATGCTGTACATTCTTTTAGTGATATGTCAACTGATATTATAGGTCTTATAGGAGATAAACTTTCTAGTAAGAAACCAGATAAAGAACATCCTTATGGGCATGGTAGAATAGAATATTTAACTAGTATTATAATGAGTTTCTTTATTATTTGGCTTGGACTTAGTATAATGGTTACTTCATTTAATGGGAAAATAAAAGTACCCAATAAAAGTGCTTTAGTGGTTATTGGAATAACTATTGTTATTAAATTTATATTAAGTACTTATTTACTAAAAAAAGGGAAAGAAATGGGTAGTAATATTGTTCTTGCTAATGGAGTAGAGAGTAGATATGATATGTATAATTCTATTTTAGGGTTTGTATTTATTCTTATTTCTTTCTTAGGAAGTGATAATAAGTATTTTAAATATGCTGATATTATTGGAAGTGTAGTTATTGCTTTTATGAGTATTAAAGTAGGAATAGAAATACTTCTTAAAAATGTTAGTAGTATTTTAGGAGAAGTAGAAACTGATAATAATAAAATAAATTCTGTTAAAGAAATTATTAAAAGTAATTTATATAAAATAAGAAGAGTTACTTTAATTAAATATGGACACTACTATGATGCTATAATAGATTTGATTTTAAAAAATAATATTAACATTAATGAAGTCTATAAATTAGAACAAAGTATTAAGAAAGAATTAAAAAGAAGTGATATGAGTATTAGGTATGTTACTGTTAATTTTAAACCAAAAAATAAATAATGCACAGCTATAATGTGCATTATTTTGTTATTACATGACTAGTTATTTCACTTTTAAATATAGATTTATCATTAACTATCAAACTATATAAATAACTTGCTTTTAACTCAGTATCCATAACATTTTTTTCAAACTTAGTATAAACAGGAATACTAATATTCTTTTTTATCTTTGAGTAATACTTCTTTCCTTCACTAGATAAACCAAGTAACTTAATATAACTTAAATTCTTTGTGTTTTCCTTGTCTTCTTTAGTAAATCCTACAAATATATTAATAAGCATTCTATTTACTTTATTAATAGTAACTCTCTTATTACTTACATAATTTACTAATTCTTCATAATTATCACTTTTAAGAATACCATCATATATTCTTTTTTCTATACCTTCAGTTATCAAGTGATATTCTTTTATTTTATTGTACTCACTTATTACTTTATACTTAATTAACAAGAATAACTTAGCATAATCAATATTTCTAATATACTTCTTATTATATGGAATATACTTGCTAATATTAATATTACTCTTAAGTAACTGTCTTATTTGATAAGCACTAATAATATCACTACTCATTAAACTACTCTTAAAACTATTTGTTCTTTTAATAGGTACAATATTAATATTATATTTGTTTTTAATTATCTCTTTTATATAACTAACTGCTAAAATGTCATTACTTTCTTTAATGGTATAGAGAGTAATATCGTGTATGCTTTTTGCTAAACTAGTAGGGTAGTTATACCCCTTATCTAAGTATTTCTTTACCAAAGTATCAAACTCATTGTTATCTATTTGTACCTTGCTAATGGCTTTTAATTTATCTAAATTATTACTTTCACTGCCAAATACAAGAGTATCTATTTTAAAAGCGCTGAGCATTTTTATAGCAGCATAACTAAATATATCGCTAGACTGATTAGCATATATAAAAGGTATTTCTAAAACAATATCAATTCCATTTTCTAAACAAAGTTTAGTCTTAGTCCACTTATCTAAAACACTTATTTCCCCACGCATAGTATAGTTAGCACTCATTGCAACTACAATAATGCTATCTGGATACATTTCTTTAATTTTCTTAATTTGATAAATATGTCCATTATGTAGTGGGTTATACTCTGTAACAATTCCAATTACATTCATTTCACGTCACCAACAATATTTTACTAAAATAACACTCGTTTTACAAGACTAATTAAAACTTAATGTCCTAGGTTTCCTTAGTTCTATACTAAAGTCATCACTTAGAACATCTTCAGTTAAAGTAATGCTTTCTATTTCTCCGGTCATAATAGGAATTAATAGTTTGGACTTAACTTCATTCATAATAGTAAGTAGTCCCCTTGCGCCTGTATCATTTTTAAGTGCAAGATAAACAACTTGATTAACAAACTCTTCTGTGTAGTCTATATCTACATCGTATAACTTACCAATTTGTATAAAAGACTTTAATGGACTAATATTTGAATTAAGTAAAATATCTAATAGAATATCTTTATTTAAATCATTTAACACTAACTTTAAATTAAGTCTACCCATAAATTCTCTATTCATACCAAATTCAATGTAATCTTTGGTATTTGATTTAACTGTTTTAGTACTATTAAACCCAATTGAACTTTTGTTATCTTTAATTTTAGAAAAAGCTCCTAAAAATACAAATGTAAGTAAACTTGTATCAAAAGAATATTCTTTTTTCCCAACAAGTACTTTAACACTAGTACCACTTATCCAAGTAAGTAACTCTTGCATTAAGCCTTTTCTAATTTCTAAAGTACTGTCCCCAAGCTTATCTATCTCGTCTAAACAAACAATACCTCTTTTAGCCCTAGATAAGTCTCCACCTGTTTTTCTAATCAAATCAGCCAAAACTGCGTTTAAACTTTCTCCAACATACCCAACTGTACTATAGTTAGTTGCACTTCTCACAACTACAGGAATATCTAAAATGTTAGATAACTCATTGACCATCAAAGTTTTACCTGTACCAGTACTACCATCAAGTAAAATATTAACTTTTTGAGTTCTAATTAAATCTAAATTTTCAGTTTCAACTAACTTTTGATTTAAAACTATATTAGGTACTAAACTCTCTAGTATTTTATCTTGTCCCTTAATCTTACGCTCCATCTGTTCAATTATATCTAGTATATCAATTCTTTTATCAACGAAATTAGGATTTAAAACTTTTTCAAGTTCTTCTATTGCAGTATATATTTGAGTTCTATAATATTCTTTTATAATTTCTTTTTTCTCTTTATTAAAATTCATACTATTAGTAGGGTGCTCAATGAAATTATTTTCTATCTTAATTTTATTGAAGTCTAAATTAGTACAATAATTAACCAAACTTTCTAACTTCTCATCTATATTTGAAGTATAGTCTCCATTTATAATTTGAAATAACTTAGTATCAAATAACTTAATAGCATTAGTATTAACTGTAGTTTCAAACTTAACATTAACCATTTTCAAATCTGATAAATTAGTATCCTTATATCTACCAGTTTTAATTACCTCATCTACTGAAAAAAACACACTATCTATATCTAAATACAAATTTCTCGCGTCTAACTCATTTTCCCTAGCAATGAAAATAATTCCAAAATCTATCTTTGACATAAAACCACTCCCTAAATGTCTTTTATTCTATCAAATTAGATTTACAAAATCAAGAAAAAATCAAATTTTACTCTTTAAAAAAACTAATCTTTATGATATACTTAATTATAGTAGGAAAGGACTAAAGAGGTGAAAGTATGAAAAAGAATAAAAAGAACGTTCATAAAGTTTCATTATTTACTAATTTGTCCTATGTACTTAAACAAATAGCAACTGAATTATATAAAACAGCTAAGTTTGCTGGTTTAGGCTTATTTAAAGTCTTTGATTTTATTATGACTAACTTAATTACAATAGTAACATATATTTTCTATGCGATATATTATATTAGTATGTATGTTGGAAAATTTACTTATACTTTAGGTAAATTCATGTATTATAAAGTGTTTAAACCTATTGGTTTTGAAGTATATTATTTATTTAAAGCAATGTACTTGGGTGCTTATAGAGTAGGTAAAATATTATTTTATGAGATACCTTTATTTATATTTAACTCATTTAGTGACTTTTTTGACTTGATAAGAAAAAAAATAAAACTATTAAAAGAAAGACTAATGTATTTCTTTAAACATACACCTAATACAGTTAAAAATTACTTCTTAGACAGATTTAACAATATAAGTATAGTTAAACACTATAGAAATAAGAAAGAAAGAGAATTAGAAGTTCTATTAATAGATAAATTTGGTAAAGATGCTGAAAGATCTAGCAAAAAACAGACTTATAAATACTTAGTGAAAAATGAAGAAGGTAAACTAATTACTGGATATTTTGCAGCTTTATCTAGGTTAGATGTGCATTCATACTTACTTGATGAAGGATATGAAGTATACGAGATTAAAACAAACTGGTGGATAAATTTTGCACATGGAGAAAGTAAGTACTTAGAAAAGCAAATGAAAGCAAAAGACTTGATTTTCTGGTTAGCCCAGTTAAGTACTTATTTAAAAGCAGGGATACCACTTACTGACTCAGTTAAAATACTTGCTGAACAAGATAAAAGAAAAAAATATAAAAAGGTATATGACTCAGTTATATATGAGTTATCTATGGGTGAAGCATTTAGTGATGCTTTAAGAAAACAAGGAAGTGTGTTTCCACCTTTACTAATTAATATGATTAAAGGTGCAGAACTAATAGGAGACTTAGAAAACACACTTGACGATATGAGTAAGTACTATGAAGAAAGAGAATCAACTAGAAAACAATTAATAGGTTCACTTGTATATCCAGCTGTAATACTAGTGTTCTCATTAGTTGTAGTAATATTTATGGTAGTATATATAATACCTCAATTTGAAGGAATATACTCAAGTTTAGGTGCAGAGTTAAACCCAATAGTATTATTCTTACTTAAATTTAGTGCATTCTTAAAAACTAATTATATGTTACTAATTGCAGGATTTATATTAGTTGTAGTACTATTAATATTTATGTATAAAAAAGTTAAAGCTTTTAGAACACTAGTACAATATATAGCAATGCATCTACCATTAGTAGGAAAACTAATTATATATAATGAAATGCAATTATTTGCAAAAACATTTAGTGTACTTAATAAAAATAATGTACTATTAACTGATAGTATAGATATACTTAGTAAAATAACTAGTAATGAATTTTATAAAATGATAATGTATGACACAATTAGTAACTTATTAAGAGGAGACAAAATAAGTTTATCATTTAAAGACAACTGGGCTGTTCCAACACTAGCTTATTACATGATATCAACTGGTGAAGCAACAGGTGAATTAAGTGAAATGTTAGAAAAAGTAAGTGTTTATTATGAACAAGAACAAAGAAACTTGGGTAACTCATTAAAAACGCTAATTGAACCAATACTTATGATTATATTAGCTGTTATAGTTGGTGGAATAATGATTTCTATAATCGTGCCAATGTATGATATAACAAAGAACATCTTGTAAGGGGAAACAAAATGATTTATGTATTTATATTTATAACTGGTGTATGCCTAGGTAGTTTTTATGCTTGTATAGGATATAGAATTCCAAACAAAATTAGTATAGTAAAACCTAGTAGTTTTTGTCCAAACTGTAAAAAAAGTTTAAAGTGGTATATGAATATACCACTTCTAAGCTATATATTTTTAAAAGGAAAATGTGCTTACTGTAAAGAAAAGATAAGTATAACTTACTTTCTAATAGAACTAACTACAGGAATACTTTTCTTAATAAGCTACATAATATTTGGATTAAACTATCAATTAATAGTAGTATTAACTCTAATAAGTGCCTTAATGGTTAGTTTAGTAACAGACTTAAAATACTACTACATTTCAGATAGAGTAATAGTAGTTTCTTCTATTTTAGTAGCGCTTACTTACTTAAAATTCTTAGGAGTTAACTCATTTTTAAGCCATATACTATCAGGCGCTTTGATGTTTATATTAATGTATTTACTAAAAATAATAACTACAAAAATATTTAAAAAAGAGTCACTGGGTGACGGGGACATCAAACTAATGATACTAATTGGTTTAACACTAGGAGTGTTTAACTCGTTTATTTCTTTATTTATATCAAGCGTAACAGCGCTTATATATACAATACTATTTATAAAGAAGAAAGATGCACTTATCCCATTTGGACCTTTCCTTTTATTAGGTGCGATAGTTACATACATTCTAGTTTTTTATCAAATAACTATAATATAGTCTCATTCTGTAAAAACTTGCAAATATAGGAAAGTTCAAAATATTAACAAAGGTACTTGAAAAAGTATCTTTTTTTTGATATTATTATAATGTAATAGCGAGAGTAACAAAAATTCTCAAGTTTTAAAAAACAAAGGAGAGATACACATGAAAACAAAATATGCTGTAAAACCTAGTATGGGGGGGGTATATTAAGACTAATAATTAATCTTAATGGTTTTTCATGTGCAATAAAATGGATAGAATAATTCTACCCATTTTTTCGTGTGTAGAAAAGAGGAGATTTATGACAAATGAAGAATTAAAAAAAGTAGTTGGTAGAAATGTAAGAAAGTATAGGCTATTATATAACGCGTACAACAAAGATAAACTTACTCAGAAAGATCTTGCTAGTAAGATAGG
>UMJX01005116.1_pt1 | contig 12567 bp, 8 predicted proteins | sample 1966131 | NCBI WGS metagenome assembly UMJX01 (sample SAMEA4836162, study PRJEB28245) | human gut metagenome | biome: gut microbiome; material: fecal sample | place: Denmark | collected 2008 | reverse complement strand
GAAATGAAAAAAAGAAAGATATTATTAACATTATTTTTTTCAGCAGCGATTGTAGCGAGTGCGGCGGCTTGTGGTACATCAAAACCATCAGTTTCTGTATCGAACCAAGAAAATAGTGCAAACACACCAAGCACAGCAAGTGCTGTATCGCAATCTGCAGTAGAAAGTAGTAAGATAGAATCGAGTGCAACAAAATACTCTGATGATAATGATACAAAAGTTAAGCAGATGATGGAAAAAATTACATTGAATGGTAAATCCTTAAAAATACCATATAAACTTAGTGATTTAGGTGATGGATATACTTTTGATAGTTCAGTTGATATTGAAGAACATAACGGAAAAACATACGCAGTAACAAAACTAATGTATAATGATGAAAAAGTATCATATGTTTTTTTGTCTAATTATCAAAAAAATCAAAAAATTACAGATTTTATTGCATATTATATTTCATCTTCAGATTTAAATGAAAATATGTATGGATTTCTGCAAATAGATAATATTGGTATAAATAGTACGAAAAATGACATATTAAAAAAGTTTGGTGAACCTACTAATATTAAAAGTACCGATGTAGGTGAGTATATATATTATGAAATTAATGATGATATATATATATCTATGTTTGTATTAAATAGTGGTAAAATTACAGACATAGATATTGCTAATAAAGTTTAATTTAATGGAGGAAGATAGAAATGGGACAGATAACAATAGGTGATTTTGTTGCAGATAGAATAGGAAGATGTGTATCCTTCGATGGACAGGGTTTTTCAAAAGAATTTCTTGAATTTTATTCCGCAAGAATAGAAGAGAGGAAATCAATAATAACATCTATTTCGGCAGAACATGATTTTGTTAATTCTTTGCTATTTCCTATAGCTGGAGACATAAAGTATATAAAAGCTGATTTTGATAAGGAGTTTGGTTTAAACCATTGCCCTAATAAAGTCTTTAATTCAAATGGAGAACTTAATGAAGAGGTTGAACAGCCGGCTTTTCTTTCAAGGTTAATTTCTCATTTAACAAAATATTCATCAGCAACAATATCTGATTCTACTTTAAACGCTATTTTAGAGATTATTTCAGAGTGTGTGGTTGTTCCGACTTTTCTAAGTGAATCTAATAAACTTTGTAGTTTATATATAAATTAAAACTTACACAAAAATCATATATCAAGTACAAAGTTTACCAGAAAAAGCCCTTTTCATACCAGATATAACAAATTTAAAATAAATTATGTTATAATTAGCATCTAACTCGCAAATATATAAAGTTAAGTTTATAAAATAAATTATAAGAGAGGTAGAGAAATGAAAAAAAGAAAGATATTATTAACATTATTGCTTTCAGCAGCAATTGTAGCGAGTGCGGCGGCTTGTGGTACATCAACACCATCGGTTTCTGTATCAAGCACACCATCAGTAGTAAGTAGTGATACTATATCAAATGAAAGTCTACTAAATGAAAAAAAGATTTTTGACTATGATAAAGTTTGTAAGAATATTAAATTGGGGGATAGAGCAATAAATATTCCATTTTCCGTTAAAGATTTAGGTATGGCATATAGTATTGATTATGATAATGCTTATTATACAAAAAATGATGATAGTACATATAATGTTGCTTTTGATATTTATCATAATTCCATTAAGGTACTTGATGCACAAATCTGTAATTTATCGAAAGAGTATAAAGAAGATAATAAAAATTTTGACGATATAGATATAAATGTATATATTCAAAAAGAGATACCAAAAAATAACGAGTTGCTTACAATTTATGGAATATCTATAGGAGATAATATTGATAAGACAGTTGAATTATTTGGAGAATCACATGAAACCATTACTGATAATACAGGCGGTTCATATAATTATTATAAAGATAATTCAGACAAGAATAAAAGTGCTACGTTCATTTACGAAGATAAACATATATATTATATGATTTATATGTATTGATAAATAGGAGGTTTGACAAAATGGAAAATAGTATTAATTCAAAAGCAATGAATAATCTTTTAGATTTTGTAAATGAAAAGATAGTTTTGGTTGTCGGTGAAGATTCTAAAAAAGAATTAGCAGAAGCATTAATTAAATCTGTGCAAGAGAATAATATATCATATTATTTTAATGTAGTTAAAAATAAAATAGATATTAAGAATAATGTAAGTAATATTTTAGATATTTGTTCTGATATCAAAGAACTTAGTAAAGATTATAAAACAATGAATAGAGTTTCAAGTGATAAAATACCTGTATTAACTTCTGAAATTGGTAATGATATTTATAAAATATTGTCAGATGTAGAAGGCTTTTTTGATTTTTCTGGCGGATTTGGACTTTATTTAAGTGCTGTATTTGTTGTTGGTGAAGAAGCTCTTAAAAGAGGAATAGAAATAATAGATTATCACAATCAGGAGTTAAATAAAGCATTAGAACTATTGAAAAAAGTTCAGGGAAAATCCGATGGAGAAAAATTAAATACTTCTATTAATACATTAGGTACAACATCAACATTATTAAAAAATTTAAATAATGATTTGACAACATTAAAAAGTTATCTTTCTGATGATATTGCAAACAATTTGAGTTCGGATAGTGATTTATATAATTTATATCAAGAATTTTCTCAAATACTAAGTGGTTATGAATCTACATTAAAAAGTACATTTGATAATGCAAAAATGAATTTAAAGAATCTCTTAGATGCATATAATTTTGGTACATCATATTCTCAAGATACCATAGATGAGATTAATAATATTTGTACTAATTTTTCTATAAGTAATAGATATTCTGTGGACTCTTCTGGAAAAGTTATATTACAGTCTGCTATGGATTCTTTTTATACATCTGGTAAGGCTGAGAATATTGTATATGACCCACTGGTAATAGACCTTGGTAAGTCAGGTTTCGAGCTTACCGGTATAGAAGACGGCGTACATTTCGATATGGATTTAAACGGCTTTGCTGAAAAGACAGGCTGGATAACAGGTGATGACGCTTTTCTTACATTGGACTTAAATGGAGATGGTAAGATTAACAATAGCGGAGAACTTTTTGGTGATAGAACCCTTCTTTCAGATGGTACATATGCAAAATCTGGTTTTGAGGCACTGGCACAATATGATTATAATCTTGATGGACTAATTGACGCTCATGATGAGATATATAACAGACTTCTTATTTGGCAGGATAAAAATAAAGATGGTATTTCAACCTCTGATGAGCTTATGACATTGAAAGAGGCAGGAATTACTTCAATAAACCTAAACTATACAGAAAAAAATTCTGATAATGAAATTAATGATTCGGTTCTTGCAAATATTTCGAGTGTTACTTTTGAAGATGGAACTGAAACAACTGTGGGGGAATTTAAATTTTCTTCAGACCGTATTGACACTAAGGATAATATTGAATTTAAGATAAGCGATGATATTCTTGCTCTGCCAAATGTGCGTTCAGTCGGAAGTGTTCATTCTTTGCACTATGCTATGGCAATGGATTCAACAGGCAAGCTTACTGCCCTTGTTAAGAAATTTTTAAAATCTAAAAATTTAGACGAACGAGTTTCACTTATAGATGATATACTTTATAATCTTTGTGGAGTATCAGAGCTTGACCCTACAAGTAGAGGTCAATATATTGATGCAAGACAGCTTAATGTTATTGAAAAGATGATAGATAGGAACTTTTCAGGTCAATTTGGTGCAAATCCAAACCAACTTGCAGGTCCTATACTTCAAAAAACATATAAAAATCTTGCATCATCATATTATTCTGAAATGATTTATGGCGAGATTAAAAATTATTTAGAATTTATATCTATAGAAAATCTTCCTGATGGTAAAAAGCATTATGATTTGAGTTTGTTTAATTCATATGTATATTTCAAACTTAAAAGTGGTTCTGCCTCTGTTGTAACTCTTGCTGATTTAGGACGAGTTCTTCTTGTTGAAGATAAAAATATGTTTATAGATTTTAAATCATATATATCTTCTTTCAATATGCAATATGCTCAAACTATAGAAAAATATTGTTGTGGTATAGTTGGTACAAATTCAAATGATAGTCTCTCTCTTTCTACTGAAGGAGTTTTGGTTGGTGGCGCAGGAAATGATACATTAAATGGTTCTTCTGAAGATGATATGCTTCTTGGTGGCTTAGGAGATGATAGCTTATCTGGAAATGGCGGCAACGATATATTAGATGGTGGCAAGGGTGATGACTATCTCAGCGGCGGAAGTGGAGATGATACATATATCTTCGGCAAGGGTTATGGTATAGATACAATCTATGATAACAGTGGATTGAATGTAATCAAGTTCACAGATAATGTAAATCCCAAAGACCTATCTTTGAAAAAGAATAGCTATAACCTTGAAATAAGCATAAATGGAACAGAAGATAAATTGATTATTCAGAATTACTTCTATAGAGATGATTATTCTAATTTCAAATATGTCTTTGCTGATGGAACAGTTGCAAAAATTAATAAATCTAATCTTTCACTTGATGTTTTTGAGATAGATAATAACTATACATTTTCTTCGGGAGATGGGACTATTGATATTTCTGATTCTGCTGGAAATGATATCTTGCAGATAAATACTGATATCTTGAATCTTGTATTTTCAAGAAATGAGGATAATCTTGATATAATTATGAATGAAACTAATGATGTATTTACAATAAATGATTGGTTTAAGGGCGAAAATAATCAAATAGAAAATATCATTAGTAATGATGGATATGCACTTAGAAATAACCAAGTTCAACTCCTTATTGAAAATATGTCAGTTTATACATCAGAAAATAATATTTCTTGGAGTGAATCTATAGAGAAAGATTCTATAGGAACAAGAAATGTATTAGAACAGATATGGGTTAAAGCAAATTAATAATATTTGAGATTAGACCAAATATAAGGTGTATTTTAGCTCTTTATATTTGGTCTTTATTTTATAGTAGAGAGGAAAATTATTATATAATGAATGATAAATTAGATAGTGGATTAGGTTGTTTAATAATATTGATGAGATTTTTGAATTTAAAGATATCTCAACAAGAGATAGAGCACATAATGCTTAATCAAAAATCTCAATTAAGTGACCTTGATATTATAAGCATAGCGAAGTCATTTAAATTAAAAGCAAAACTTCGCAAAATGAGCATAGAAGATTTAGCAAAATTAAAAGTACCTGTAATGGTTAAGGATAAAAATGATAATTATTTTATTGTTGCAAAAATTTTAAATGATAAAGTTATGATTTTATATCCTGATAAACAAAATCCTGAAATGATGGATTTGAATATATTCAAAGAATTTTGGAGTGGAACAACCATATTACTGAAAAAAAGAGAATTTATAGATTCTGAAACAAAATTTGGCTTTAAATGGTTTATTCCAACAATCCTTAAGTTTAAAAAGCAATTTATTCAAGTGTTTATTGCAGTTTTTACAATACAAATTTTAGGAATTCTTACTCCGATAATGACACAAGTTGTTATTGATAAAGTCTTAGTCAATAATAGTATGTCTACATTGTGGTCTATTGCTATTGGAATTATAATAGTTTATATTTATGAATTGGTACTTGGAATAGCAAAAAATTATGTTTTTACTCATACAACAAATAGAATTGATGTAATTCTAAATTATAAGTTATTTAAACATTTGTTTGCACTTCCTTTAAAATACTTTGAATCCAGGCGTGTGGGTGAAACAGTGGCAAGAGTTAGAGAATTAGATAATATTAGAAATTTTTTAACAGGTACACCATTATCTTCAATAATAGATTTTCTTTTTATTATTGTATATATAGTTATCCTTTTTATATATAATGTATCTCTTGCACTTATTGTAGTAGCTTCGATTCCTGTTTTTGCAATTCTTTCTGCAATTATTACACCAATATTTAAAAAAAGATTAGATGAAAAATTTAATGCAGGTGCTGAATCTCAATCATTCTTAGTTGAATCTATTAATGGTGTTCAAACCGTTAAATCTTTTGCATTAGAAGAAAATTTTGAAAAAAAGTGGGGAGATATACAATCAGAATATGTTAAGGCAGGATATAAAACATCCATGGTTTCTGCTAATTCTAATAGTATAGCCCAATTTATACAAAAAATGTTTGAGTTACTTATTCTTGTTTTCGGGGCTGTAGCTGTGATGAACGGAGCATTAACTGTTGGTGCATTGGTAGCATTTAGAATGCTTTCGGGAAGAGTAACCGGACCTGTTCTAAGATTGGTTCAGCTTTGGCAGGAATATCAGCAAGCCTCAATGTCTGTAAAGCGTATAGGTGATATATTTAATTCTCCTACAGAACCGATTTCTAATAATAATCTTTCTAATCTTCCATCAATTAAAGGAAAAATATCATTTGATAAAGTAAGATTCAGATATAAAATGGATAATCCAGAAGTTATAAAGGGAGTTACATTTGATATAGCTGAGGGAAGTATAATAGGTATAGTTGGTCGAAGTGGGTCAGGAAAAAGTACAATTTCTAAGTTAATACAAAGATTGTATATTCCAGAAAGTGGAAAAATCAGTATAGATAATATTGATATTTCATTGGTAAATCCATTGTGGTTGAGAACACAGATAGGTGTAGTATTGCAGGAAAATTATATGTTTTCTGGAACTGTAAGTGAAAATATTGCTATACATATGCCGTCAGCTTCAGCGGAACAAATTATACAAGCAGCTATAACAGCGGGTGCACATGAATTTATTACAGAACTTCCTAATGGATATGATACTGTAATTGGAGAAAAAGGCATAGGGCTATCAGGTGGTCAAAAGCAAAGGATTGCTATTGCTCGTGCTATTATAGCTAATCCTCGCATTTTGATTTTTGATGAGGCAACTTCTGCACTTGATTATGAATCCGAAAGTATTATCCAAAAAAATTTAAAAGATATTTGTAAAGGAAGAACAGTTTTAATTATTGCACATAGGCTTTCAACCTTGAAAATTGCTCAAAAAATTATGGTTATAGATAAAGGCGAATTGGTTGAGTATGATACACATGAAAATTTACTTGCAAAAGATGGTTTATATTCATATTTATATCATAAACAACAGATGGGAGAATAGTAAATGAAAGATAAAATCTCGGATTATATTTTAAAATATAGCCAAAATAAAAACAGTGAGTTAAAATATGATTTTATGCCTAATATTCTTGAAATAATTGAACGACCCGCACATAAAGCCGGTAAGATTATTATATACTCAATCTTTTCATTGCTTATTGTTACAATTATTTGGTCTTGCATAGCGAAAACAGATGTTGTTGTTACTGCAAAAGGTCAGGTGATTCCAGAAGGAAACATAGTAATAGTTAAATCTTATCTTTCTGGAAATATTAAAAAGATATATGTAAAAAATGGTCAAAGTGTGAAAAAGGGAGATATTTTGATTGAGCTTGATACTGAATCTGAAACAGATATTACTTTTATAAAAGAGCAAATAAGTGTCATTGAAGCTGAAATAGATGTTTATTCAAAACTAATTGATAAAATAGATATATCCAATATTTCTTTAAAAAATTATAATGAAAATTGTAAAAGTAATATTGAAATTATTATAGAAAAAGAAAATAGTTATTCTTTATCTAAAAAATCACTTGAATTATCAAAAGAATCTGCTAAATTGGAATATGATAACGCAGTGGCAACAAAGGAAAGTTATAAAAATAGTGCAGAACTTCTTAAAGCCCAAGAACAGATAGTACAACAGAAAAAACTTCAATTAGAAAATGCTGAATTAAAAATCCAGAATCTGGATATAGAGCATAAACAAGAAATAAATAATATTTATTCTGAAAAAAAGAGTGAATTATCAAATTTAAATACAAAGTTTAAACAATATCAGAAATCAGAAAAATATACTCATATTACTGCACCATCTAATGGTTATATAAGTAATTTAGCTGTAAATTCTATAGGGGATATAGTTAATTCATATCAAGAATTGATGTCGATTGTTCCAAATGATGTACCATTACAAATGGAATGTTATATACAAAATAAAGATATAGCAGATATAAATATTGGTGATACAGTTCAAATAAAACTTGATGCATATTCATATTCTGATTATGGAACTGTATCTGGAAAGATTATATATATAAGTCCAAATTCAGATGTTGTAGATAATATAGGTAATGTATATCGTGTTATAACTGACATAGAAAATGATAATAAGAATATAAAAATTATTTCTGGATTATCTGGTAATTTAGAAATTAAAACTGGGCAGAGAAGTATTATTTCATATTTTTTAGAGCCTATTTTGAATGGATTTAATGGAAGTTTAAAGGAAAAATAGGATTGTAATTGCACAAGTCAATAAAAAGTGGATAATGAAAAAACGACCGCCTATGGTAGAATTAAAGAAGCTACCATAGGCAGTTTTGTTATGCCAAGAGAATATCAACTTTTACAACAACTATCGTATTTAATTAAAAACAAAACTGACTTCGTTTGAAAAACGAAATCAGTTTGTTGCTTAAAATTCAATTTTCTACATTATGTGATCTTATACAATCTGAGATAGTGTATTTGAGGTGTTACGGGCCATTTTTTAAGTAATAGTAGACAAAACTCAATATTTCAATTATTACCAGAAAGTTAGAATTCTCGGATAATCTGAAGATTCTAACTTTGAGTGCATATATTTGTATAAAATCATATTTTGATAAGGTGTTGAACTGGTAAAAATTAAAATATATTCTTTTGATATTTGTCTTCTGAATTATCAATAATAATAGGGCAAAGAAATATCAAACTGTATTTTTGGTTTGTGGTTCAATAAATTCGGCAGTATTTACTGGAGAATTATCTATAGTAATAGCACCATCAGATATTTCCGTTTTTAAACAATTTTCTGAAGAAATAACATTTTTAACGATATAGTTTGTGAGTTTATAGACCACAAAGCCAAAGCTAAAAGCACCTGCTGTGATTATAGAACCTTTAATCATTCCACTTTGTTTTCCTGCTTCATAAAGATTTTGGATACCTTTTCCCATGTTTCCATCACCAAATAAACTGAGATTACGAGTTATTTCAGCTGCAGAATTTCCCACACTATTAAGGAGATTATTAAGAGCTGAATTATTTGCGTTTTTCATACATTTTCATCCGTTCTCATATACTGTTCTTGTAATTTTATATTTACCACATATGTGGTAATCTAACATTGACAATCATCATTATATGAATGCTGATTTACCTACCGAATCTAAGTTTTTATGAAATCTAAGAAAAAAGTCACAAAACAAATATTTTTATATAGAAATATTCAGACTTGAAATTGTATCAAGCCTGAATATCAATTTGGTTGCGGGAGCCATTTTAAATGGCTTAAACAGTGGCTTGCAGCGGCTTGACTGCGATTTTGAATGCGATTTGCCCTGTTTATGCAACCTTTACGGTTTTTGTTTCGGATTTTCCCAATCCGATATTGTTCAGTTTCATATACTTGTCAACAGCGTTCAGGTGAGCGGCTTCAAATTTTTCAAAAACATCACAATACACGTTCATCGTAACAGAGATGTCCTTGTGACCGAGTATTTTCTGCAAGACCTTCGGCGGTACGCCGCTTTCGATGCAGCGCGTGGCAAAGGTATGACGGAGTGAGTGGAAGGTCAGCTTTCCTTGCAGCGATTTGTCTTGAATATCGTATTGCTTCAAGGTGTTCCAAAAATAATAGTTGACCTGCTGTGTAGTGACCGGCTTGTTGTTGCTTGAAACAAACAATGTGCCGCCGGTTCTCTTACCGATACACTCCTTCAAAAAAGCTACCAAATCGTTGTTAATCAAAACCTTGCGCATACCGGCTTCTGTTTTCGTTTCGTTGACGATAACCGAATTGTCGCCGCCGCGTGATGTGGTCTTGTTCACGATGATACAGTTGTTTTGAAAATCAATGTCCTCGATATTTAGCGCACAAATCTCTCCGCCGCGCATTCCGGTGAACATAGAAACCAGCATTATCTCGGAGTAATTGATGTCGTTGTTATTCAGCACATCAAGCAACCGTGCCTGCTCCTCTACCGTTAATGCTCTGACCTTGTCCGTTTTCTTGCGGGATTTCGGGACACGCAAATCCTCCAGCGGACTTTTGCTGATGATTCCCTTTTTCATTGCCTTTTTGAAAACAGCGCCGAGCAGCTGATACAGCTTGTTGAGCGTTGACTGCGCATAATCGAGGTTATCCTTGAAGTATGCGATAATGTCATCCTCCGTGATTTTGCGAAGCTGTTTATCGGACAAAGAGCTGAGCATTTTCAGCGTTTCCAGCTTGCGCTTGTAGGTGGATTGTCTGATTTCGTTCAGAGCAACCTGCTCCTCTATCATTTTTTCAGCCAGTTCATAAAAGGTCGTTTTATCAACCTTCTTAAACGCACCGGCTTTAGACTGAATTTGAAGCTCACGAATTTTGTCCTTTACAATTCGCTCGGTCTTACCGTAAACGCTCTTGCGGATTTTTTCGCCGTCGATTTCAAGATAAACCTGTCCGGCGTAACAGTTTCGGCTTTTTACAAAGTAAATAGAGCCGTCACCGTAATCCATTTTTACTTTTCTTTTCGGCTTTTTGCCTTTAGTGTTCATTATATCCGTCCTTTCGGAACCTAAAGACGCCGAATCGTTTCCGATAGTAACATCATACATCAGAAACGATTCAGAATCAATAGTTTTTTACTTTAAATCGTTAAACTCTTCTTTTTTTACTCCATTCAACAAATGCCTGCTCGCTGACCTTGTAGTTTTTGCCTACTCGGATAAGCGGAAAATCCGCACGCATCATAATCTGACGTGCCGTAGGCATACTGCAATCCAGCGCCTGTGCTACTTGCTTTGTATTCATAAATTTGATTTCTTCCACTGCATATACCCTCCCTTCAAGCGCCGTACAAGGCGGCAGTATCCAAAGTATCAATAGAGTTGTAGAGAGCCGTCAGCAGATAGGCTCTCATGTTTTTTATTTCGGTTGTGTTCTTTTCGAGTGATCCGATAACGTATTCAATATGTTCGGCAGTCAGTTGCTTGAGCCGCCACCGAACCTTGTCTGTCGGAATGTTGATTTGATTTATCCTGAGAGTTTCGGCGGTGGATGTCACCGTATCGGCAAGCAGACTGACGATTTCATCCAACACACTGCCGTAGCCGCGTTCTGCCAAAACATCATATTCAATTTGATTGCGAATATCCTCTATCGCATCCCCGTAGCTGATAGATGGATAGATTTTATTCAAGTCTTTTTGATAATAATCATTCTTGATAGTATGCGTTTTTCCCATTTTCGCAAATGTGATTTTTGCATTTGCAGAATCTATATTTTCGCATTGGTCGTGTGCGTTTTTCGCATAGGTTGCGGTACTTTCCGCAATAGGATTCACATATATCAAATTTGCCTTGCCGAGTCCCTGCCGTTTGCGGGAGATAAGATTTTGATTTTCAAGCTGCGTATACACGCTTTCCGCTTTGTTGTTGCAGCAGTTGAGCAGTCGCATAACAGTGCTGATGGGACACACTACATAATACCTTCCGTTTTCGTCCCGAAATCTCTCTCCGTTTCTGACCGACAACTCATACAAGCTGATCAAATACGAATACAGCACGATTGCCGAATCAGACAGCTTGCTCCGCAACGGCTCTGTGATCAATACTCTCGGCAGTTTTAGAAACGCTTTATCGCTCATCAAAATCCATCTCCCTTCGTCTTAGATTTATCGTTCATATCCTCTGCTCTTGTTCTTCGCCCTTGACTTATGCTCGTCGCTAAGGACGGTCTCCAAGCCTTGCTCCATCACCTTTGACCGCTCTGCGATATGCTCGCACAGTTTCAGCTCGTGACGGAGCTTTCTCAAATTAATTGTTATATGCGTTATTTTATCTTTGGTTTCTTTTAATTCATCGGCGCTGATTTTACGGCGTGAGTGTTTTCGTAAATCAGATCTTTCATCGGAAAATGTTTGTATTCTATCCTCCAGCTTGTGCTTGTACGCCAACAACTCAACATCGGTTGATATCTTCTCCCTGCCCATCAGCCTGACTTCCTCGCTTAACCGGTCAAGATAAGCAAGCTCCTCCTTGAATATCCAATGCAGCTTTGCAGGATCAGGGCGGCGATAGCTGTGTATCACGCCAAGCCTGAACGCATAATACAGATATATTCGGTATATTCCGCTTGTCCTTTGAAGTATCCTATCGCCGCAAGTAGGTAGCTTATATTGCTTTGGTCGGTAATTCCTGTAATCAATACGCGGCGGTCGATCGTAGTGGTTGTTCACCAATCTGTGGCGGATACCTTCGGGCGTGTAATCAGCGCTGAGTTTTACAAGACGTATCGGCTTTTTACAGCCCTTCGGCGTGATTGTCCAATATTTCCGCCTGTCGTTCATAGTAAGCTCATAACCGAGTTTAGCGAGCGTATATCGTAAATCTGCCGTGTTGGTGCATTGCAACAGCGCTTTTTCCATCGCTTCACGGGCGAGTAAGTATCTTGTCGGTTCACCCTTCTTTTCACGATTGTAGT
>UMJX01039967.1_pt1 | contig 12606 bp, 11 predicted proteins | sample 1966131 | NCBI WGS metagenome assembly UMJX01 (sample SAMEA4836162, study PRJEB28245) | human gut metagenome | biome: gut microbiome; material: fecal sample | place: Denmark | collected 2008 | reverse complement strand
TTTTTATCTAAAGAACTACAACAGCGTAGCAAAAGCTAAAAAAAAAGATTAGTTTGCACTAACCATATTACATCTTATCACTACTCTTTTTAAAGCATCCTTAGTACAAGTATAAAGGGTTAAATCAAAATCACTTTCGATCATCTCCTTTATAGAAGTAGGTAATAACTCCTCAACCAATTCAACTTCATATATATATTTATTATTTAAAACATCAGTAAATATTACTAAATCTCCTTTTTTTAACTTATATAAATTACCAAAATGAGCTTTATATGAATGACCACATATAACCAAATTATTATTCTTAATAGAACCATAATAAACAGCGGGAGATATCTTTAGAGAATTATAAGAATAATATTTTGTAATAGCTAAGTTTAATTCTAAAGTTGGAATATCTAAATAGCCAACATATTCTATATTATTAATAACTATACTATCAATATTATCATTATCTAAATTATTAGTTTTATCTAATAAAACACCCATTGTATTATCATTCATATCTTTAGAATATTCTTCTTCTACTTCAAAACGTAATAATAGTAATAAAGCACTAAAAACAAATGAAATACCAATTATAAATAATATCTTAGATATCTTATTCATTATTAACCTTATTATACACTAAACCAGATATAATAAATAACATTCCTACAAAAGATAATATACTAACCATATAATGATTATTTCCTGTATAAACTAAAGTTTTAGTGTTAGTAACAATGAACAAATTATCTTCTTGTTGATATGATGCTGTATATCCTTTAGGAACTTTAGTTTCTAATACTCTATATTTGTCACTTTTTTCTAAATATTTCCAAGTATAAGTCCAATTATTATCTTCGTTTAAAATAATCTTGTCTATTACTTTATCATCAAGTAATAAAGATATTTCAATATTCTTAATATTATTTATTTCTCCCAATTTATTACTATTACTTAAATTCCATACTTTTTTAACAGTAACATCCATTACTCTAACAATATCTGTTTTAGGCTTTGCTTTAATATCATATACCCATTTATCTTCTATAACTTCAGGTATCATTACTAAAAATGGTTCTATCTTAGAATAATTCTCTACTCTATTAGTTTGTTTAACTAAATATAGACCTAAATCTAAGTTATTAAACTTAACTATTCCATCTTTATTAGTAATTAAAGTAATACCATCATTATTATTATCTAAACATTTATCTATACTATTAGTATCTAGGTTATCTTTAGAAAGATTACACAAACTAAATTCATCAATAAAATCTAATGTTAAATTATGATTTTCTTCATTAGCTAAAGCAACTTTATAAATTGTAATAGATGCTCCTTCTATAGTAGTATTTTCTTCCTTTACTTTAAGTTCTATTTCAATAGAACCCTTATTATTAAAGTCCACAATATTACTAACATCTGCTTTAACATAATTAAAGCTAATTAAGCATAGAATAAGTAAAATATATGCATACTTTTTCATATATAACCTCCATAAGTTATCTTCCATGTGGATAAAGAAATTCTTCATATTTATTAATATTAACCCTTTTAACAGGTTTAATAATTGTAATTATTAATAGTAGTAATATAATAGGCATAGATAATATTGGTACCACTATTAAATTGTTAATTTTAAATCCTTCAGTAGTAATGTAAGATTTCTTTTTTGTATTTTCTATTCTAACTCCTCTTACTAATAACCTATGTGTATTAATACCATATGGTGTACAAGTAAGTAAAGTAATATAATCTTTATTTTCTTCTATTTTTATATTATCTCTATTATTAGGTTTAACTATAACAATTTTATCTACTTGATAAGTTAAAACCTCATCTAATATAGTAATCTTAAATGTATCTCCTATTTCTAACCTATCTAAGTTAGTAAATAATTTAGCAGAAGGTAATCCTCTGTGGGCTGATAGAACACTATGTGTAGTTAAACCTCCAATAGGAAGCGAACTGCCTTCAATATGTCCCACACTAGAATTTAACACTTCGTTGCTAGTACCATGGTATATGGGTAATTCTACTTTGATTTTTTCAATTGTAATATAACCCATCATCCCATCCTTATTAATATTTAATAAATCATAATAATTATTTAATCTATCATAATTCAAAAGAGGTTCTTTAATTTTACTTAAAGCAATATTGTAATTTATAGCACTCTCTTTTTCTTTTTCAAAATCTATAAAATTATTACCATTTATAATATTTTCATAATTGGATATCATTCTAGATTGCTTTTTTTCATTATAATAATTACTTAAACTAGGATAAAATAGTGTCAAAAGTCCTATGAAAAAAAATATTATCATAATAATAGTAGTCTTTCTTTTTCTCATTTGACTTTACCTCACTTTTATCTTTTTTTAAGATACTAGGAAAGGATAAAATCCTTTCCATATATCTATATATTATTATATATTTGCTTTATAAGCTCTTAATTTAGTAACTAGTAATAAACCAAATCCTAAGATTAAAATTAAACCAAAGGTAATAAATAGCATTGTTCCAATACCACCTGTTTCAGGTAATAATGAACCAGTATAGTTAACTACACTAATGTCATTTATATGAAAACTATTATCAGTATTTTTTCCTTTTACTTCTACTTTTTGTTTACTAGTTAATTTATTGTATCCTTCTGGACTAACAACTTCTTCTAAGTAATAAGTTCCAGCATCTAAACCTTTAATTGTAGCATGACCTACTTTAATAGTAACTCCTGTTTCGCCCGCAACTGCAACACGGTATATAGAATCTGCTTCATTTTCTAAAACTACTAAGATTTCTTTATTATCTTTATATAGTTTAAATTCAGCTCCTTTTATTTCGTTTTCGTCTGCATCTGTTTTCTTTAGATTAAATTTATATGTATAAGTTGTTGTTTTTTTTGTTTCTGTAGTATCATTACCATATTTTAAATTAGTTTCATTAGTATTTCCAGTTCCTTCAATAGTAGCATTTTCATTTAATGTAGCAGTATATTTAACCACTATTTTAGTATTTCTAGGTTGTTTTGCAATAAATTCATTATCAAATGTTACAGTAAATGTATACCCTGCTACATTTTCATTTACTGTATAATATTGTTCATCAATTGCAACTTCATCGTTGTTATCAATAACATATGCTTTAATTGAACCAGGATTTAATGTTAAACCTGTACTCATTTTATCATATAAAACATAATCTTTAAAACCAGCACCAGTTGTAATAGTAGATTTAAATTCTACTGTATCACCAATTGTAGCATCATTTTCTTTACCATAAACACCAGTAGAGTTTTCTTTTACTTCCTTATCTACTTCAGGTTTAATTGTATTTTTTTCATTAATTTCTCCATTTGGATTAGTTGTAGTTAAATGTAGTAATGAACCTACACTTGAACTTACTAGGTAATAACCTAAATCTAATTCTGTAAACTGAACAGTAGTAGATGTAGCTTTCTTGGATGCTTCTGTCTCAATAGGTTTAGCTTTTGCATAAGCGATTGCTTCTTCAGTAAATTTTACTTGATCAGCATTTTCTTTCCATACATAGTATGTATTTCCATTTTCATTTTTTGCTTCTAAGTATTTACCACCTTTACTTGCATCATTGATAAATGCTTCCCATTTAGTGTTAGCCCTGTAAATATAATGATTATTTTGTGCATCATATGTTTCTAGGTCTAAAATTCTATAAATAGAATAAGTTTCATTTACTATAGCATTTTTTATAGTAATTGTACCTTTTGTACCATCTGCTTTTACATTACCTACTTGTGCTAGACTAAGTACTAGTAATAGTAATAAGCTTAGTGTTTTTTTGATTTTTTTCATTTTCTTTTTTCCTTTCTTTTTTTACTTAATGTTTAATTATCAGCCTTTTTGTTAAAACATTAAGTGTTATATAAACAATAGGTATTCCTAATAAGAAAACTCCTATTATTCCCAAAATTAACATTGAAGAACTACCTGTAGCTGGTAATAAATATCCTGAAATATTAGTAACCACTACTGTGTTGTCTTCTTTCAAAACAAGTAAATTATTATTATCAAATTGAGTTCCATTAACTTGATATTTAACAATAAACCCATCTGTATCTATTTCATTAATCTTATAATTAATCTTATATGGTAAATCTATTATTTTAATTTCTTCATTATGTTTTAATTTAAATGTTGCTTTACCATCTATAAATTCTATATTTTCTGTATTTATATTTATATTTGTTCCTAATTTTCTTTGAATAGTATACGTTCCTACTAAAGGAGCATTTTGATAGGTAGCTTCTATTTCAAAATTAAATTCTTGGTTTGATATAGTACCATCAATAACTTTCTTAATAATTAAATTCTTGGTTTTATAGTTATTAACTATTTGCTTATTTAGTATATTAGTACTGGTATTACCATATGAAACTGTAACTTGATATTCTGTGGTATCTATGTTATGGTATTCGTCAGTTTCTACTTCTTTTAGTTTGTATTTGTGACCAGAAGGAATATTTGTAAATATTACTTTTCCTTCTTCGTTAGATGTGCTTGTTAGTTGATAATTTTTATCCATGTATTTGCGTTCTTTTTGACAAGGACAATTGTCATGGTCATGGACTAGGATAAACTTAGCTCCACTTAATGGTTTGTTACCATAATTGGATACCTTATAATTGGATACCTTATTGAATTCTAATTTGCCTAAATATCCTTCTACTTGAGGTATTTTGAAATCAATAGTTTCTATTCGTGGATTTTTGCCACTTTCTCTAACGACATAAGATAAGGTTGTTTTTCCATTGGTATCGAATATTTGATTTGCTTTAAATCCGCTGGCTTCATTTTTTAATCTTATACGATATTTGATTTCATAATTGTAATAAGTTACATTGTTAATAGTTTCTTTTTGATATTTGGATTTTTTTAAGTCCCAATTGATTTTATCATCGGTATTGTTATAATTTGCTGTATTGTTAGAAGTGTTTTCAATGTCAGTTAGGCTCGAATCATAGGTAATCGAATCTTTTAATTTATTCTTATCATCGCTTTTGTCATATAGACCTACGAATTTAATAACATCTTTTACGGTGCTTTGATTAGAATTCATTGGGTCTTCCGCTACCCATGAAGCCTCAGACAAGTATTTAATATCTTCAAATATATCTGTAAAAGCTTTTTGCATTTCTTGAATATCTTTTGCTACATCAAAATAATGTCCACTACCATAACCAGAGCCTATGCCATCGCCAATTTTGGTTGTAGTAGTACTATCTTTTCCGCCTAACCACTGTCTAAAACTTTGTAAGTCTTCTTGTTTCCTTTTTTCTGGTGTAGATGCGGTAGATGGTTTTCCAACCTTATAATTATATTTATTATAATAATTATAGTCATATCTATCTATTGTTGAAAAACTTGAAGTCATTGCCGCTTCATATTCGGGAATAGTTTGAAAATTATTATCTATTCCTGTTCCAATAGAATAAATGGTAACACCTTTATTCCTTAAAGTTTTGGCAATTTTTTCTGCTTTGCTAGCACTTCTATCACTATAATTGGTCCCATATATTAATGGTCTATTTGTAATATCATCATGCAAATATCTACTATCTGGATTTATAGTGTTATGACCAATATAGGTACCTTCAATACTATACGTTGTAGGATAACCATCAGATAAGAAAATTATATATTTGTTTTGAATATTTTTAATTTCACTATTATTATAAAGTAAATCATTGGCCAATTGAAGTCCTGCTTGAATATTTGTAAAACGGGTTGGATCTTTTCCATATCCTTCTGGATCTGGTTTTTCTATCTCTTTAGTGATTTGTTTTGTTTTTTTTAAAACTCTTTCAGCTATACTCATTCCTGTAGCTTCTGTTTTGCAATCTGTCATAGACTGAAGAATATGTCCATTACTATTAAATGCGACAAAACCTATTTTTCTTTTAGCATTTATTCCATCTGAGTTTTTGCCAAAACTCTTTAAAAATTCTGTACTAGCATCTAAAGCTGCTTTTAATCTTGTTTTTGGTTCATTACCAGTTTTTGGTTCATTACCAGCTGAAAGATAATTTTGAATCATTGTATTAGATACATCCATGACAAGTACTACCGCTATATCTTGGCTTTTAGCTTCTTCTTGGGTCTGTACTTTTAAGGTAATGTCAAAATAATTTTCTAATTCTGTTGGATAGATATTCTTGCTTACTTTAATACCATCAGCTTTATTTTCGGCACTACCACCATGATTTTTTATTTGATTCTCATTATTACTCGATTGTGCCACTAATGTTATCGGGTCTAAACACATTATAAATGCCACAAATAGATACAATATTTTTTTAATTTTTTTCATAATATCCCCCTGAAAAATAATTATTAAATTTTTCCAATTTTTTTAAATGGCCAGATACGAAAAATTACTTTACCAATAACATTTTCGTTTTTTATTAGACCGATATCTTCACTACGTGAATCAGTTATAACATCTCTTTCGTCACTTAAAACGAAATAATTATTATCACTTACCTGTAGTGGATATTTAATATCACTTTCCCCTTTTCTAAATTCTTTTATATACTTTTCTTCTATTTTATTTCCATTAACATAAACAAAACCGTTTTCATCTATATTAACAAAATCTCCCTGTATAGCAATTACTCTTTTAACTAGAATTTTATTGCCATGATAGAATGTTATTATGTCTCCTCTTTTAATTTTTCCAATTTTAGAAGTTAAAACAATTTCATTATCATTTAAAAGAGGTTTCATACTAGTATCTGTAATCTCAATAACAGGCATAAATAGTGTTGCTGAAATACATGATAATGCTAGAATAATAATTAATATATATATTGTACTTCTAAGTAAATTAGAAAAACTATGTTTATAATTTTCTCTATGAATTTCATTTTCTAAAGAACTAATAGATATATCTTTATAACTTATTTTCTTTTTTTCTTGATTTATAAACTTATTCTTTAAGGAATTGATATAACTAGCAAGCTTATTAATTATTTTCATGAACGTTTACCTTTAACTTTAGTAGTTTTAGCTTTATCTTTATTTACTTTCTTAACATTATTATTTTTAGTAGTTTTATCTTTATTTACTTTCTTAACACTAGCTTTAAGTTTGTTATCTTTATTTAATTCTTCTTTTTTCTTATATTTTTCTTCTAATAAAGTTTCTTTCTTCTTATATTTTTCTTGTAATTCATTAAGTAATTTATTTTTTTCTTCTAAGGCTTCTTTCTTTATAGAAGATTCTAACTTCTTACAATTATCTTTAACATTGTCTATATATTGATTAACTGCTTCCGTTGCACTTTCAAATACTAAATTTAATTTTAAAGATGCTTCTGCAATAGAACCAGATTCTTTAATTTTTATTTTCTTAGAATTTAGTTCATTTGTAACTTTAGTTAAATTATTTTCTAATTCTTCTATTCTTTTTGCTTGAGCAAGCATAAGTTCTAAAAGTTCTTTCCTTTTTATTTTTCTTAAATCTTTTGCTTCCATATAATCAACCTCTTAACCCCCCTATTAAAATCAAGTATTTATCCATATCTTCTCTTGTTGGCTATATATATTAGCAGTTTTTTTTATTTTGTCAACATTTTTTTTATTTTTTATGGTTTTTTTGGTAATTTATAACTATTTTCATAATATTTTATGCTTTTTACAGAAAAAAAAGAAAGTATTTCTACTTTTATTTGTATTTATTTGTAAAGATGGGGTGATTATTGCATTAAAACGCGAGAGCAAAGGCAAAAATGAAATAATTATTATTTTAGAATAATTTTAATTGTTAGTTCTACTAATATTTAAAAGTATACCCATACTAATCATGCTGATGAGTAAGCTGGATCCACCGTAGGATAAAAATGGTAAGGTAACACCAGTAACGGGGATCAGACCAATGACTACCATTAGGTTTAGGACGGATTGGAATGCAAGCTGAAAGGTGATGCCAAAGGCTATGTATTTGGCGAATAAGTCAGTTGTTTTTAATGATATTTTTATTCCTCTATAGATAATTGTTAGAAATAAGGATGTAACTATGACTACTCCTAGGAAGCCAAACTCTTCACTGATGATAGAAAAGATAAAATCTGTTTGAGGTTCGGGGAGATAGAAATGTTTTTGTATTGAATTGCCGAATCCTAGGCCTAATATGCCTCCTGGTCCTATGGCGTATAGGCTTTGAATGATTTGGAAACCACTGCCAAGAGGATCACTCCATGGATTCATAAACGATATGATTCTTTGCATTCTGTATGGAGCGACGACTATCAGTACCACGACTCCAAGCAAACCTAGGATTGCTATTTTGACAAAAAAGCTGAAGTCTACTCCACTTACGAATAATATGGCCACAATAGATATGACAATGACTGTGCCTGTACCAAAATCTGGTTGAAGCATGATTAGTCCAAATATTGTGAGTAATAGTCCTAAAATTGGTAATACTCCTTTTTTGATGTTTTTAAGTAGTTTGTCGTTGTTACTTAGGTATTTGGAGGTGAATATTATTAATGATAGTTTGGTAAATTCACTAGGTTGGATACCAAAACTACCAATTCCAAACCAACTACGGCTACCATTTCTAATAGTGCCTATGCCAGGAATTAATACTAAAATTAAAAGTAAAACGCAAATAACTAATATTTTATTTGCGTTCTTGTAATATTTCATATAATCTATTTTTGATACTATAAGCATTAATACGATTCCTAAAATTAAAAATAATGATTCGGCTTTGACAAACTTTAGAGCATCTCCATATTTGTATTCGGCCCATATATACGATGAGGAGTATATCATTAAAAGTCCAAATAGTGATAGTATAATCACTGAAATTAATAATATTAAATCATATTTCTTAATAGTATCTCCCTCTTTCTTTTTTTGTTGTTATGTTATTTTTTATATCCATACACCATATATTAGAGCAATTAAACTAAGCATAAAGCCTACTATCCAGAATAGTTTGACTATGTCTGTCTCTTGCCAACCTAATTTTTCAAAATGGTGGTGCAATGGAGCCATTAGAAATACTCTTTTACCATTGAATAAATGGAATGATATGATTTGAATGATTGAGGATAAAGTTTCTATGACAAATACTCCACCGATAACTACTAAGCTTAGTTCGTGGGAGGTTAATATAGCTACGGTTGCTAGGGTGGCTCCAAGGGCTAGGCTACCTGTATCGCCCATGAATACTTTGGCGGGATGTGTGTTGTAGACTAAGAAGCCCATGAGAGAACCCACTAGAATGAAGCAGAATATGGCAATGTCTTGGTTTCCTTGGATACCATAACTGCCCCATGCAAGGAGGCCATATGATAGGAAAGCCATTGCTGATAATCCGCCCGCTAAGCCATCTAAGCCATCGGTTAGGTTTACTGCGTTTGAGGTTGCTACTAGCATGAATAGTATAAATATGCCGTAGAACCAACCCATATTCCATTTGAAATTAAATAATGTTATTTCTAATGTTGAATCGCCTCTGCCATATCTGCAATAAACGTAATAGAATGCCAGAGCAACAATGAATTGTAAAAATAGTTTTTGTAATATGCTTAAACCTTTATTCCTTTTCTTTTTAATGCTTATGAAATCATCAAGAAAGCCAATTAGAGTGTAACCTACCATGACAAATAAGATGATTAATAAATTGGTTGAATAATTGATTTTGCCCATGAATAATAGAATCAAAGTTGATATTAGGGTTGGTATTATGAAGATTAGACCCCCCATGGTTGGTGTTCCAGCTTTCTTTTGGTGTGTTTCTCCTACGTAGATGCTTATTCTTTGTCCTACTTTAATTCTTTTTAGTATTGGAATCATGATGAGTCCAAATACTGTTGTTAACATAAATCCTATCATTAGTGCAAATAAAGATTTTGTTAAAGTTAACATTATTCCACTTCCATTTCTAAATTGTATTATCTTAATTATACTACATATATCATGCTTTGTGGTAAAAAAGTTATGTTTTTTCTAATAAATTATATTCGTTGTTGTGAGTTTTATTAAAAAAAATAGGTAGATTTTGGGTTGCTTTCTAACGATCTACTACTTTTTTGCATATTTCGTTATACATGATTCGTAGTTTTGTTTTTTCTTTTGCGGTTAATCCTACGAATTTTAAGGTAAGAGGATAACCACTGTCAACATAAACCAAGATGCGTGCTGTTGGTCCTTTAAAGAGAATGGCTATTGTTGATATGGAATTATATGGGATTGTATGGATTTGTTTAGTGCGAGAAAATGGTGTAACATCGAAAAGTAGCATTTTTCTATCGGTGAATATGCCTTTGTCCCTGCTGGTGCGATATGCTCCAATGATTTTTTCGTGGGGAAATATGTAGTCGGTTACATATTCTGGTAGTTTATCCATATCTAGTTCTTCAAAGAAATTAAAGTATTTTGTTAGTTCTTTATATTTTAAATAAGCCATCCTTTTTACACCTCTAGTATAATTGTAACACATAGTTTAATTTTTGTCATCAAAAATAGATGGAAAAAAAGACACAATCTTTGACCTTGTGGGTTTGTTAGTGTGTCTTATATTTTTTTACTTATTTTCTTTTTTGTTTAAGTCTGATAGGAACCATAGTTTTAAACTTACTTTGGTGCCTTTACTATCATCTACTCTTACGATTTTGTAAACGTAATAGTCATATACTACTACTTTTTGGTCATCTTCAGTATAATTTTTCTTAGTATGATAATAACTTGGCTCTTTGTTGTCTTCTACTTTGGTAAAGTTAACATAACTTGTTACTGCACATACTAGAAAAACTACGAAAATTAACCAAAATACTATATTGCCAATTATTCTTAAGATTTTTTTGTTGTTCGGTTTGTTTAAATCACTTTTCTTAACTTCAAAATTATCTTTTTCTTTGTTTTCCATTTTATTTTTCCCTCCTATATATGTTAATTATAACATAATTTTAGGAAAAAGAAATAAATATTTGATAATTTATTCCTTTTTTTCCTTTCATTATTTTTTTAACTAATTGAAGCATAATAACTAACTTCTATTTTGTCGCCAGCTTGGAACTTTGTAGCATTTACTTTGTATCCTGTGGTGTTGCTTGTGATGACTCCTGATGCAAGTGCTTCTTCTAATGAATTAAATTTGTATGTTTCTGTGCCATTTACTTTGACAATGATTTGGTGTGTTGCATCTGCCACGACTGTTTGTCCTATTTCTGCTACACCTTTTGTTGTTTGTTTTGATTTGTTTTTGTCGGCGATCTTAGAAGAAATAGCACTAAATACATTAACCAGGTCATTTGTTCCATCATCTTTTGCAAGATATGTGTTGTCAGCATTGCCGTATGCAACAGTTTTCAATACGTTATGTGCGTCTGAATCTTTTTTTACGCCAAAACCAATTGTATACATAATTGTGTTTTTATCTTTTAAGTTATTAATGATGTTTTTTCTTGATGTTTCATTGTCAGTATCGTCTGGTGCTCCATCACTTAGGAATATTACAGCATTTTGGTTGTCGTTTGTCGATAAGCCAGTTGTCTCATCGTATAAAATGCCATAAGCTTTTTCTAAGCCTTTGTAGTATGGTGTACCACTGTTACCTACATAATCTGGTAGTTCATTAACAGCTTTTTTTAAGTTTTGTGCTGTATTGTAATCTGTTGCGGTAGTTCCAATTTGGTTAGCATATGGGGTGTGTTCATATCCACCAAATAGCAAACCACCAACCCATTTAGCGTTTGTTCCAAATGTTACTACAGTAACTGTAGAACCATGTGTATTACTATTTTTAGTAAATACTTTATCTATAAAACTATTTGTAGCTTCTTTGGCTTTTTCGATTCTGTTGCCATCCATACTTGCTGAACGGTCAATTACGATTACGATATTGGTTCCATTTACTGTCTCAGTTTTTTCAATGATAGTAATTGTTTTTTCGGTATTATATTCTGTACCTTCAATTGTATTTGTTCCATTTCCATCTACACTGTATGTAAGATCAACTCTTACTGTTTCATTAACATTAGCTTTTACTGTTAAACTGAATTCGATAGTTACAGTGTTGTTAGCGGTTACATTTACTGTGTAGCCTTCATTGGTTAATAAGGCTTTATATTCTTCTGGTAAGTCAGTTGTGTCTAAATTACCATTAATGATATTTTTTAGGTTAACTGAACCATCTACTGTATCGTTGTTTTTGATAGTTATTGTATAATTGATTTTATCACCATATTCTACAATACTACCTGCTACGGCAGTGCCATTACGAGTGATGTTTGATGTAACATTTACTGCGATATCGGCAGTTGTTTTTGTGTATGTTGCTGTGTAAGTAATATCACTATTTACGGTAATAGCAATTTGTCCTAGTGGTAATGTAGGAGTCCATCCGGTATGCTCATATTTATTGTTGGCAATAACTTCTGGAGCTTCTGGATAATTATCATATCCTGGTAATAATACATAAGATGTTTGAGAGTTTTCTGCAAAATTACCATGTTCGCCTGGTTCAAATGTAATTGTTACTTTTTCTGATTCATCATCAATACCATTATTATTAAAATCAGCGAAGTATTGTGCTGTGTATGTTGCATTTTCAATTACTG
>UMJX01026264.1_pt1 | contig 12621 bp, 15 predicted proteins | sample 1966131 | NCBI WGS metagenome assembly UMJX01 (sample SAMEA4836162, study PRJEB28245) | human gut metagenome | biome: gut microbiome; material: fecal sample | place: Denmark | collected 2008 | reverse complement strand
AATTCTACAAATTATGAAATTTTCACAATACTAATGAAAATCATTGATTATTAAAAACACACATGATATAATCATACCATACAAAAAAAGAAAGGAATGAATTAAAAAATTATGATAGGGCAACTCACTGTTTTAGTTGTATTAATAGGAGTAAATGCATTTTTTGCAGCTACAGAAATAGCATTTATATCATTAAATGATGCGAAAATATCTAAAAAAGCTGGAGAGGGGGACAAAAAAGCAAAACAAATTAAGAAAATGCTACAAGACCCAAGTAAATTCTTAGCAACAATACAAATAGGAATTACACTTGCAGGTTTTTTATCAAGTGCGTTTGCATCAGATGCATTTGCAACAAAATTAGCACCAATACTAGATGGATGGTTTCCGTTAGGAATAGCATTTTGGAGTAATGTATCAATAATTATAGTAACATTAATACTTTCTTATTTCTCATTAGTATTTGGAGAACTTGTTCCAAAAAGATTAGCTATGAAATATTCAAACAAAATAGCTAATGTAGCGGTAGGTTTCATAAGAACATTATCAATAATAACAGCACCATTTGTAAAATTTTTAACAATATCAACAAATATGATATCAAAAATATTTGGAGTATCAGAAAGTGAAGAAGAAATAGTAACAGAAGAAGATATAAGAGATTTGGTTGATGCTGGTGAAGAAGATGGAACAATTGAAGAAGATGAAAAAGAAATGATAAATAATGTATTTGAATTTAATGACAAAGTTGTTTCAGAAGTAATGAAACATAGAACAGAAGTATTTGCTGTAGAAATAAATTCAGATGTTAATGAAATATTAGATGAATTAGACAGAAACAAGTATAGTAGAGTTCCAGTGTATGAAGATACTATAGATAATATAAAAGGTATTTTATATGTAAAAGATTTATTCAAATATATCCGTGCAAATAAAAAAATTAAGATAAAAGAATTATTAAGAAAAGCATACTTTGTTTCTGAAAACAAACCAATAAATGAAGTTTTTAAAGAATTACAAATAAACAAAGTTCAACTTGCAATAGTTGTAGATGAGTATGGCGGAACAGCAGGAATAATTACAATGGAAGATATTATTGAAGAATTAGTTGGAAATATTTTAGATGAGTATGATGATGAAGAAATAGAATATGAAATAATAGATGACAATACATTCAAAATAAGTGGAAATATGCCAATATATGATTTTGAAAAGATTGTTAAAATACAAATACCAGATGGTGAGTATGATACAATTTCTGGGTATCTAATTGAACAACTTGGTCGTATTCCTAACGAAAAGGAAAAACCTTTAATTGAAACTGAAAGTGCTACTTACAAAATTGAAAAATATAAAGACCAAAGAATTTGGTTGATTAAAGTTTGCAAAAATAATACAGTAGTTGAAGGTGAACTTGGCGAAAATGAAGAAGTTTAAGAAAAGTAATATTTCGTTAATTAATTTGTACATCTTTTAAAAAAATAAAGAACATTAAAAACATAAAAAGAGAGTATAGCAAAGTTTACGCAAACTTTACTATACTCTCTTTAAAACTCAAAGGTGTTTTAGTTTGTAAATTTTTAATTTTATCAAATTTCTTATTTAATTTCTATTTGTAAAGTTCCTCTTTTAATTTGCAAAATCCTCCTTTAATTCCTTCTTCAGGGTAATTTTATCGATTGTTACAAATTTGTAACAATTGATGAAATTACCATGTTCCGCCTTTAATTCCTATTGACTAATTTTTTCCAAAACTGTATAATACAATAGATACTAAGGAGGTTGAATAACATGAGAAAATATTTTGGAACAGATGGAATCAGAAGAATAGCAAATACAGAGCTTTCTCCTGAATTGGTTTATAAAGTAGCAAAAGCAGGTGCATATGTATTATCAAAACATACAAATCATGCACCAACAATTTTAATAGGTAGAGACACTCGTATATCAGGTACTTTAATAGAAAGTGCAATGACAGCAGGGTTCTTAAGCTATGGAGCAAATGTAAAAATATTAGATGTAATGCCAACACCAGCAGTTGCATATTTAACAAAAAGATTTAAAGCAGATGCAAGTGTTGTGATTTCAGCATCACATAATACATACGAATTCAATGGAGTAAAATACTTTAGTAATAAAGGAATGAAAATTCCAGACGAATTAGAAGAAGAAATTGAAGAAATAATGGATTCAGGAAAAATAGATGAATTAACAGCAGTAAACGAAAAAATAGGTGTTTCTGAAATAAGAACAGATTTATTAGACGAATATGTATATTTCTTTAGAAAGAATTTTGAAGAAGAATTAGAACAATTTGATAAAGAAAACTTTGTTGTAGCAGTAGATACAGCAAATGGAGCAACATCTGTTGTTGCAGATAAAATATTCAAAGTGTTAGGTATAAATCATATTATAATAAATGATAAACCAAATGGAATAAATATAAATGATAGTTGTGGTTCTACACATTTAGAAGGATTAAGAAAATTTGTTGTAGATAATAAATGTAATTTAGGAATTGCTTATGATGGCGATGGAGATAGATGTTTAGCAGTTGATGAAAATGGAAATGAAATAGATGGAGATAAAATTTTAGCTATTTTATCAAACTCATTTAAAAGCAAGGGATTATTAAAGAAAGACACTGTAGTAGCAACTGTTATGAGCAATTTAGGATTAAATAAATATACTCAAAACAATGGAATAAATTTAATACAAACAAAAGTTGGAGATAGATATGTACTAGAAGAAATGTTAAAAAATGGATATAACCTAGGAGGAGAACAATCAGGACATGTAATATGCTTAGATTATAACCCAACAGGAGATGGAATTTTAACATCAATATTATTAATAAGAGCTATGCTAGAACAAAATAAAACTGCTTCTGAAATTGCAGGAATAATGAAAGCATATCCACAAGTATTGGTTAATGCTAAAGTAAGCAGTTCTAAAAAAGATGAATATAAAAATGACCCAGAAATAAAAGCTGAAATAGAAAAATTAGAAAGTGAATTTTCCGGAAATGGAAGAGTTTTAATTAGAGCTTCAGGAACAGAACCATTAATCAGAGTTATGATTGAAGGTGAAAATCAAGAATATATACGTAAAAGAGCTACAGAGCTTGCTAAATTTATTGAAAATAAATTAGCATAAAAAAGCAAAATATTAGGCAAATAACCCAAAAAATTACAAAATAATATTCGAGCAAATATATTGCTTTTCAAAATTCGATAAAAATATATTGTTTTTAAAATTTAAGCTAAATATATTGCTTACAAGTAAAGCAAGAAAGGAATGATGAATAATATGAATAAGAAATTTTACATAACAACACCAATATATTATCCAAGTGGAAAATTTCATATAGGGACTGCATATACAGAAGTTTTAGCAGACTCTATAAAAAGATATAAACAATTAAGAGGTTTTGATACATATTTATTAACAGGTCTAGATGAACATGGTCAAAAGATACAAGAAATAGCCAAAAAAAGAGGAGTAACACCAAAACAACATGTTGACGAAATGGCTACAGAGGCTAAAAAATTGTGGAAATTAATGGATATACAATATAATGACTTTATTAGAACAACAGATGAACGCCATGAAAAAGCTGTTGAAAAAATTGTAAATAAATTTTTAGAAAATGGTGATATTTACAAAGGTGAATATGAAGGCTGGTATTGTATGCCTTGTGAAACTTATTTTACAGAAACTCAACTAGTTGATGGAAAATGTCCAGATTGTGGTAGAGAAGTAAAAAAGATGACAGAAGAATCATATTTCTTCAATATGAAAAAATATGAAGATTGGCTTATCAAATTTTACGAAGAAAATCCAGGATTTGTTCAACCAGAATTCAGAAGAAACGAGATTTTCGGTAATTTTATAAAACCTGGATTAGAAGATTTATGTATTAGCCGTACAACTTTTGATTGGGGAATAAAAATGCCAAATGATCCTAAACATGTTTTATATGTATGGGTTGATGCATTAACTAACTATATTACAGCATTAGGTTATATGTCTGATAATGATGAATTATTTAAAAAATATTGGCCTGCAGATTTGCAAATAGTAGGTAAAGACATAATAAGGTTCCATGGAATTTATTGGCCTATATTCTTAAAAGCATTAGGATTAGAACAGCCTAAAGAAATTTATGCACATGGTTATGTTGTAATGAAAGACGGAAAAATGTCTAAATCAAAAGGAAATGTTGTATATCCAGAAATGTTAATAGAAAGATATGGATTAGATGCAACAAAATATTTCTTATTAAGTGAAATGAGCTTTGGACAAGATACATTGTTTACACCAGAAGATTTTGTAGAAAAATTTAATACAGATTTATGTAATGATTTAGGTAATTTATTAAACAGAACTATAGGTATGATAAATAAATATTTTGCAGGACAAATTCCAACTGATTTAACACAATCAAATGAAATTGACGCAAATTTACAAGAATTTATTAATATAAAACTTATAAAAATAGAAGAATTAATAGAAACATACCATATATCTAATGCATTAGCAGAGATATGGACAATAATTTCAAGAACAAATAAATATATAGATGAAACAATGCCTTGGGTATTGGCTAAACAAGAAAATACTGCAAGACTAGGTGTTGTAATGTTTAATTTAGCAGAAACACTAAGAAAAATAGCAATACTTATAATACCTTTTTTACCACAAACAGCAGAAAAAATATTTAATCAACTAGGTATTAATAATAAAGAATTACAAACATGGGATTCTATTAAAAATGCTAAATTAGAGCCAAATACTAAAGTTATTGAAAAAGGTGAACCATTATTTGTAAGATTAGATGTAAATGAAGAAGTAGAATATATAAAAGCAAATATGAAATAAAGTAAAATATTGAAATAAAATATCATAAAAAAGGCAAAATTAAAGGTAAAGGTAAAATTAAAATTCAAAAGCAAAATTTCAAAGGAGATAGATGTAATGAAAGAAGAATTTATAGAATTACTAAAAAGCACAAAAAGAGAAGGAATAGAAGATTTAATAAACTTTATAGAAAAAACAGACTTTTTCACAGCACCAGCAAGTACTAGATTTCATGGAGATTATGAAGGTGGACTTTTAGAACATAGTATGAAGGTGTATGAAATATTAAAACATAAAGCAAAAAACAATGTTATGAAAATGGAATTTGCGGAAGACACATTAATAATAATAGGATTATTACATGATATTTGCAAAGTTAATTTTTATAAAGTAGATTATAGAAATGCCAAAAATGAAAGAGGAGAATGGGAAAAAGTTCCATATTATACAATAGATGATACTATACCATATGGTCATGGTGAAAAATCTGTAATGATGTTAACAGAATACATAAAATTAACTTCAGAAGAAAAATACTGCATTCGTTGGCATATGGGATTTTCAGAACCTAAAGAAGTATATAATTCATTAGGAGCAGCATATAAAAGATATCCTTTAGCATTACTATTAAATGAAGCAGATTTAGAGTCTACATACTTTTATGATATTTAAAAAATAATTTAAGTGGTGAACTCTATATAAAATGTTCACCACTTAAATTTAAACCAAATATATGGAAAGAGAGGAATATAGAATTGCTAAAAAGATTTAACAAAAGAGATATAGATATTATAATGAAAATATGGAAAGACAATAACCAGCAATTTCAACCATTTATAAAAAATCAATATTGGATAGACAACTATGTAAAAACAAGAGATGAATTCTTGGCAAGCAGTATATATGTGTATACAGAAGCAGAAAAAATTTTAGCATTTATATCTGTATCAAATCAGGGAGAAATACTGAGTATTCAAGTAAAACCAGAAATTATAAGAGAAGGAATCGGAAAATTACTATTAGAAAAAGTAAAAACCGAATATGATACAATTAATATTAAAATATATAAGAAAAATGTAAATGGTGTATTATTTTTTAAAGCGATGGGATTCAAGAAAGTTAACGAATCTATAGATGAAAATACAAATGAGACAATATACAATCTACAATATAATAAAGGAAACGTAATAAATTCATATTTTATATATTTTGATAATAGTATTTCAGATAAAATAATAGAAAAATATGATAAATTAAACAATATTCAATTTTTCAATATTCATACTTTTTCAAAAGAAGCAAATAATGTATTTAATATAGATATATCAAATAGCCTTATAAGCAAAAATGGAAATATATATGTAAAAGATTATATGGAAGTTAGAAATAAATTGAACGGTATTATTAAAGATAAAAATACAACAATATATTTTGATTGTAATAATGAATATAATTATTTGTTTGAAATTATAAAAGATATTGCAAAAGTAAAAGGAAAAGGACTAACTATAATTATGCATAAACCGTTTTCTGTTGAGGGAACAAAGAAAAATAAATTATATGAAGAGGTTAAAAATAATTTCAAAGAATTTAATGTAATAGATGTAGATTATGAAGAAATAGGAAAAAATCAAAATATAACATTTAAAGACGCATTTGATTTTCGCGATGAAGCTATGTTACAAATGTTGTATACATAAGTAAAAAAATAAAATAAAGACTAGAGTTTCATTTAAAAAACTCTAGTCTTTATTTTATTTTACTGTATAACCTTCATCTTCAAGAGATTTTTTCATTTCTTCTTTAGATAAAGAATTATCATCCATATCTTCTTCAGAAGCAAATGATTTTGCGTCCATTTTTAAAGTAACTTTTTTACCTTTTTGTTCTACATCAATTTTAGTATCTTCATCACTGTTACTAGCTAATTTAAATATAGAAGCAACAGATTCAGCCTTATCTTCATCTTCAAATTCCATAGTCCATACTATTTGATCAGCTTTATCATCTTTGAAAGATATTTCGATTTTTTCTTCATATTTTCCCATGAATTCATCATCTGATGATTTTGTAGCAACTAATTTATTAGCACCACAACCTGTTAAAGCTATTAATAAAAGTCCCATAACTAAAGCTAATACTATACTTTTTGCTGTTTTTTTCATTGTTTCACCCCCTTGTTTATGTAGATATGCTATTGCATACAATCAAATTATAACATAGTGTTATTTTTTATGCTATAGTTTTCAAAAATAAATTTTTTGCATTTTTAATGTTGATATTAAAATTCATAGAATTAGGATTATTCGGCTGAAAATAATAATTATGTAAAAGTAATGAAAAGGGGACGTTTTTCTTTTCATCCTTAATAAACATAAAACAAATATAAATCAAATAAATAGAAAAGAAAGTTTTTATATATCTTGAGCAGACACAAAACAAATAAAAAATAGGACTTTTTTCTTTTCCTTGTCAGTAAATTATAAAGCAGGCAAGGAAAAAAGAAGGTTCTCTTTTTATATATTAACAAAGGTAAAAATAAATATTATAAATAATTATAATATGTTTTTTGAAATTAGTTAAAAATCGTCAAGTAATTAGTTAAAAATTTATTTATTTTTATAAAAAATATTGACAGTTGAATAATAATTCAATTATAATGTAATTGAAAGTTGAATAAACATTCAACTAAAATAAAAATAATAGACAGTATCAAAAAATTAAATATCAATAATTTAATAATAAGGAATTATGAAGGGAGAACTAAAAATGTCGAAAAATGAATTTATATGTGATTGTAATATTATACATGAAGACATAGTAAAAAAAGTGTTAAATACTATGATACAGCAAGAAAAAATAAATAAAATATCTGATTTTTTTAAAATACTAGGTGATTCAACAAGAGCAAAAATAATAGCAGCATTAGATCAAAATGAAATGTGTGTATGCGATATAGCAAATGTATTACAAATGACTAAATCATCAGTATCACACCAATTAGCAATATTAAGAAAAGCTAAACTGGTAAAATACAGAAAAGAAGGAAAAACAGTATATTATTCATTAAGTGATAACCATGTTCAAGAAGTGTTTGAATCAGCTTTAGATCATATCAATCATGAATAATTGGCACAGATTAGGCACATTACTATTGTGCAAAATTAACAATAGTAAACCGAGAAAGGAATGAATATAATATGAAAAAAGAAAATATAAAAATAATAATTTCAGCAATTCTTTTGATTGTTGGACTATTAGCAAAATTTGATAATCAATTAATAAACAATTCTATATTTATAATAAGTTATATTATAATAGGAGCGGAGATAATTATAAAGGCAGTAAAAAATATTTTTCATGGAGAGCTATTTGACGAGAATTTTCTAATGGCAATAGCTACAATTGGTGCAATTATTATTGGAGATTATCCAGAAGCAGTAACAGTTATGTTATTTTACGAAATTGGTGAAATGTTTCAAGACAGAGCAATAGAGAATTCTAGGAAATCTATTGAAAGTTTAGCTAGTATTAAAGCAGATTATGCTAATTTAAAAAGCGAAGATGGTATAAAAAAAGTAAATCCTCAAGATGTTAAAATAGGTGATTTAATAGTAATTAAACCAGGTGAAAAAATTCCACTGGATGGTAAAATTGTTGAAGGAATATCTACATTAGATACATCAGCATTAACAGGTGAATCTATTCCACGAGGTGTAGAAACTGGAGATACAATATTAAGTGGGTGCATAAATATTAATGGTGTACTTACAGTAGAAGTAGTAAAAGAATTTGGAGAATCAACAGTAAGCAAAATATTATCATTAATAGAAGAATCAGATGATAAAAAATCAAATTCAGAGAAATTTATTACTAAATTTGCAAAATATTATACACCAATAGTTGTTGTTTTAGCATTGATTATAGCAATAGTTCCACCAATCATATCACATTCAAGTTTTGTAGAATGGATAAATAGAGCATTTACATTTTTAGTTATCTCATGTCCATGTGCACTAGTAATATCAATACCTTTAGGCTTTTTTGGAGGAATAGGTGCTGCTTCAAAAAAAGGAGTTTTAATTAAAGGAAGTACATATATTGAAGATTTAGCAAATAGTGAAATTGTTGTTTTTGATAAAACAGGAACTTTAACTAAAGGAGTTTTTGAAGTAAGTAAAGTTTCATCAACAGTTGATAATATTACTAATCAGGAAATACTTGAATTGGCAGCATATGCTGAAAACCATTCAAATCATCCTATTGCAAAATCAATATTAAATGCTTATGGAAAAGAAATAAATCATAAATTAATTGAAAAAATTGAAGAAATTTCTGGTTGTGGAATAGTTGCAAAGATAAAACAAGTAAATATTAAAAACAATACAACACAGGATAATTTCTTTGCAGGAAATTACAGAGAAACAAACGAAGTTATTATAGGCAATTCAAAAATAATGGAAAAATTTAATATAGAATATTCAAAAATCAATGAAATAGGAACAGTAATTTATATTGCTATAAATAAAAAATATTGTGGATATATTGTAATATCAGATGTAATCAAGCCTGATTCAAAGATGACTATTGAAAAATTAAAACAAAATAGAATTAAGCAAACAATAATGCTTACAGGAGATTTAGATAATGTTGCATCAGACATTGCAAAAGAGTTAAACATAGATAAATATTATGCAGAATTATTACCAGATGAAAAAGTGGAAAAAATGAAAGACTTAGATAAAATTAAATCTAAAAAAGGAAAGTTAATTTTTGTAGGAGACGGAATAAATGATGCACCTGTACTTAATTTAGCTGATATAGGAATTGCAATGGGTGGAATTGGTTCAGATGCAGCAATAGAAGCAGCTGATGTTGTTATTATGAATGATGAACCTTCAAAAATTATTGATGCTATAAAAATATCAAAAAGAACTCTAAAAATTGTTAAACAAAATATAATTTTTGCAATTGCTGTAAAAGTAATAGTTTTATTATTAGGTAGCTTAGGAATTGCCAATATGTGGGAAGCAGTTTTTGCTGATGTTGGAGTTTCTGTTATTGCTGTTTTAAATTCTTTAAGAATTTTGAAGTGTAAATAAATTAAACCAAATTAAAACAAACTAAAATAAAATAAATTAAATTAACAGAAACCTCAGACACATGTTCTGAGGTTTCTGTTACTGGGTCTTTAAATAAATTTATTTTTGGAGGAAAATATGTGAAAACAATAAATGCCAAAAGTAGCATACCTAAAACAGCAAAATTAGTACCAATTATTCCAGTATAAGTGTAGAAAAATATGATTATAAAACTAATAGCATATGTAATGCCTAAAAGTTTAGCACATAAAAAATTTTTAACAGTGCTACCAAAATAAAAATATCCAATAACAGTCATTATAAGCATTGGATAAAACAGTAATTTTAAATGCTCCCATGTACTTTCATTTTATTCAAGTGAAAATAATAGTATGATATCACATAGTATTTATATTTTAAACAATAGTGTATCAAAAAGGATCTTTTAATCATATCATATAAAAAATATGATTGGAGGTTTATTTTATGGATTACGAAATAATGATGAATGGCAATGTAAAAATAGGACAAATAGCTCCTGATTTTGAAGCGGAAACTACAATGGGAAAAGTAAAGTTATCAGATTATAAAGGAAAATGGGTTGTATTCTTTTCACATCCAGGGGATTTTACCCCCGTAAAGTCTTAATCTTGGGATAAATATATGAAAATGCCTGATATTGCTGATAAATTTCGGCGTCGATAACTTACTCTAAAACGAATAAAAAATGGCACAAAATCGATCGTGAGGCGATTGATTAGGAAGATTATAATAAATTGGAAGAAGAAAATTTTAAATATATAATATTACCAGAATATATAACAAAAGATAAAAACTTAACAGATAAAGAAAAAACTATTTATTCAATGATATTAACATTAAGTAAAACTAAAGAATGTATAATGTCAAATTCATATATAAGTTCAATGCTAAATATATCAAAAGTGCATAGCTCAAGATTAATTAGTTCTTTAAGAGATAAAGGCTATATTAAAGTAAAAATAGAATATAAAGAAAATTCAAAAGAAATACAAAAAAGAATTCTTACCCCTATTAACAAATGTGTTAATACCTATAAACAAATTAGGACAAGACCTATTAACACAGATGTTAAAGATATAATAAAGAATAATAATATAAATTATAATAACTGGCAATATAAAAGTGACAGGGATTATAGTAATTTTGATTTTAGTAAACTTTATGCTAATAATTTTTAGAAAGGACTTGAAAAGAACTTAAAACAGAGTTAACATCACACACCAAAGGTGGTGATGAAATGAATAAAAATGAATTAAAACATATTCTAGAAAATAATTTTTTAGATATTTTAGGAAAAATATTTAATTATATGTCTGAAGAATTAGCACAGACAAATGAATAGCATTTTTAATTAGTTTATTACCAATGTTATTAAATCAATATGGAGGAATGAAAGGCGTACAAGAAATTAGTGGCTTAATTAACTTGCTTAATCCAATAGGAATAATATCTGTATTATTATTTATTATAGGTGTATGGGGCTCTTTTAAGAATAAGAAAACAAACAAAATATTGGGAGCATTGGGAACAATAGGAATTGTGGTTTCGGAAATATATGAGTTTTTTACTTGGCATATAATGACCATAACAGGAAAAATAAGTATTCATAATAGTATTGAATTTGCTTTCCCAGAATTTTATATTGGACTAATAACCTCTTTAATTATGATATTTATTTCTGCATTGATAAAATAGTAAAAGAATAACAAATTAGAAGGCATAGAGAAGATAATTAGCGGATAATTATTTCTTTTGTAATATAAAAAAATACAATCAGCATATAACCAAAAGAGAATGGTGAGGGAAAAATGTATTATTATACACAATTGGATATAGAAAAAGCCAAAAATAGAGAAGTAAAAAAATTAATTAATCATAAAAATGATACAAACTATATAGAACATTTTAAAATGATATTTAAAAAAGATTCAATTAAACTTTTTCTTAATGAAAAAAATTACATAACTAATTATAATGTACCAAGTAATCCAATAACCAAAAGGATATATTTAGAGTGGGATGATGAGATTAATACAGCTGACAAATGGAGAAGTTTTGATTCACAAAATAAAGAAAAATAATGGATTGAAAGAAGTAAAAGATTTAAAGGAATACATGGGAGCAAAAGGAATATATATATTAGTTCTAGACCAATATAAACAAATATATGTAGGACAAAGCAAGAGAGATATTGTGGATAGAATAATTAGTCGTTGGAAAAAACACATTGAACTTGAAAATATACTTGTTGGAAAAACCAATAAAACAAAAATATCAATTGATGCATTTGGAATGCTTGATACTACAAGGATTTTTATTGAAAATATAGATCCAACTTATTATAATAATTCTATGAAAATTGATGAGAGAGAAGAATATTTAATAAATTCAGTACCAGAAGAATATCTTGCCAACAAAATTGGTGGTGGCATCAGATTAGGTGATGTTGAATCTTTGGATAAGTTTATTACAACATATAAACATAGAGATTTAGAAAATAATATTAAAAAATAAAAATCATATAAATTTATTAAACAAGAAATCAACAATAAATAACAAGTTGTACAAAATATTAAAGGAACGTCAAAATGTCGCCTCTATATTTTTTGAGTATCCCGCTAAAAGCCACGCTTTTAGG
>UMJX01028696.1_pt1 | contig 12901 bp, 6 predicted proteins | sample 1966131 | NCBI WGS metagenome assembly UMJX01 (sample SAMEA4836162, study PRJEB28245) | human gut metagenome | biome: gut microbiome; material: fecal sample | place: Denmark | collected 2008 | reverse complement strand
CAGCATAGAGGACGGAGTAGAGGTTGCAGACAACAGTGTAAGGGAGAGCAACTCAGCCGAGCAAAATGCAGGTTCAGCTGAAAAGGACAAAAAGACAGAAATTAAAAACGAGATAATCTCAATCATCATCGCCGCAGTTTTGGGCATAACGGCATTTGGACTTGAGCTCACCGTTTTCGGCGACTCAGAGTCCGGCTCGGTCGGCTCGTTTGTACTGCTCGCACTCAGCCTTGTGGCTACCGTAATATCAGGCTGGAGAACCTTTGTAAAAGGCGTTAAATCTATATTTAAACTTCAAATAGATGAAACTACCTTGCTCACCATTGCGGTTGTTGCCGCCTTTATTTTGGGCGAATATGTTGAGGCGGCTATGGTTACAATTCTCTTTGCAGTCGGCGAAATTGTCGAGGAAAAGGCAGTTTCCGCATCGAGAAACGACATAGCAAAGCTCGCTCAGATTAGACCCGATAACGCAACGGTACTCATTGTCGGTAAAGAGGTTATAAAAGCCGCCGAAGATGTGAAAATCGGCAGTACCATTGTTGTTAAACCGCACGAAAGAGTGCCGCTTGACGGCGTGATTTCAAAGGGAAATACCACACTTGACGCATCGGCGCTCACAGGCGAGAGTGTACCTATTGACGCAGAGGTCGGCAGTGAAGTAATGAGCGGAATGATTAACGGTAATTCTTTAATAGAAATAAAAACAACTAAGGAATTTGGCGACAGCACCGCCGCAAGAATTATAAAGCTCGTTGAGGATGCCGCCGCTACAAAAGGCAAGAGCGAAAAGTTTATCAGCCGCTTTGCCGCAGTTTACACACCTATCATCATTTTAATTTCAATCATCGTTGCCATTGTACCGCCGCTTGTAGGCTTGGGCAGTTTCAGCACATGGGTTTATCGTGCTTTGGTATGTCTTGTAGCCTCTTGTCCTTGCGCCATTGTTATTTCAGTTCCGCTTTCGTACTATTCGGGACTTGGCGCATCGTCAAAAATCAGCGTGCTTATTAAGGGCGGAAAATACATTGAGGCACTCGCAAAGGCAGACGCATTTGTGTTTGATAAAACAGGCACACTCACAACAGGCGAATTGTCTGTAAATAAGGTGTTTGCTTACGGCAGTCATTCGTCAGCCGAAATATTATCGCTTGCCGCCGCTTGCGAAAAATATTCATCTCACCCAATAGCCATGGCAATCAAAGCAAAAGCCGAAAAGAATAATTTGCCTGAGCTTTCCGATTACAGCGAAAAGGCAGGACAGGGAGTTACAGCTAAGTATAACGGCAAGAGCCTTGCCTGCGGCGGTTCAAAGATTTTGACAGACAGCCAAAAAGCAACAGCCGAAAAGACCGCATCAGTTTATGTTATTTATGACGGCGAATTAATCGGCGCAATTTCTGTAAGCGATACATTAAGACCGGAGGCAAAGTCTGTTATTGATGAGCTGAGAAAACTCGGTGTTAAGGACAGCATAATGCTTACGGGCGATAAGAAAGAAAATGCAATGGAAATAGCAAACGAGCTGAAACTCGATTCTTATGCGGCTGAGCTTATGCCGTCAGACAAACTCGAAAAGCTCATTGATATTAAGAAAACACATAAGTCGGTTTGCTTTATAGGTGACGGCATAAACGATGCGCCTGTACTTACTGCGAGTGATTGCGGCTTTGCAATGGGATTTGGCAGTGAGGCTGCTATTGAGGCTGCCGATGCAGTGCTTGCGGCAGGCAATCTAAAACAGTTGCCAAGGTCGATAAAAATTGCAAAAAAGGTTGTAGCAACCGTAAGAACAAATATCACATTTGCGCTCGGAGTAAAAACAATAGTAATAATCCTCGCAATACTTGGCATAGCACCAATGTGGCTGTCTGTATTAGCAGATACAGGTGTAAGCGTACTTTGCGTACTTTATGCCGCAAGACTTCTTCATACAGTTGATAAAAAGTAATTTATAAATAGATAGATTTCCTCTCATAAAAACTACCGCATTCCAAATGGAGTGCGGTAGTTAATTGTTGCTTTTTCTTAAATTAATTGGAGTGAATTATTATTTTGCTTAACTCGTGAACTAAACCATAAATTACCCCAACTATTGACATTGAACCTTTTAACTTTGTGATAAACTAAGTTAAACCATAATTAAAAGGCTGTTCCGCAAGATAGGGAACAGCCTTTGCTGATTGATTATAATATTTTATCTCGGTTATTCATTTTGTAGCATAAGGTCATAAGGCTGTCACTGAGGTGGACATTCTCCACAAGTGTATCGTTATATTTTCTCGCAATGTCATAGTGACTGAAATTCCAATAGTTCTTGATGCCGTAACCATACAGCTTATCAAGTACATTTTCCACACATACTCTCGGTATGCACAAAAACGCAGTGTTAATCTTGTTGTTCTGACAAAAGTCATCGAGCAGACTGTCGTGCATTATTGTAAGATTATTCAGCTTTTTGCCCACCTTTTCCTCGTTGCAGTCAAAGCAGGCGATAAGCTCAAAACCGAGCTTTTCAAAGTTCATATGCTTTGCAACCGCTTTGCCAAGGTTGCCTGCGCCTATGAGTATAGCCTTATAATCGTTGTTAAGACCAAGAATATTCTGTATTTCTTCCTTAAGCTGAGAAACACTGTAACCGTAGCCCTGTTGACCGAATCCACCAAAGCAGTTAAGATCCTGTCTTACCTGAGAAGCGGTTACATTCATAATTTCAGCCAGTTTTGTAGATGAAATCTTGTCAATGCGCTGTTCGTTTAACTCAGATAAAAAGCGGTAATATCTGGGCAGTCTTCTGATTACAGACATTGAAATGTTGTCATTTCTGGACATTGTACTTTAACCTTACTCCTTTAACCGAATTGTGTTTGCTTATGCAAGTGAAGCGGCAAGATGCTCGTTTATTGCAAGCAAGAAATCCTCTGAATTAACCTTTTTCTTGTTTTCAAGAGTTGAAATAGCATAAAGGTCGCCTGTCATAATGCCGTCTTCAATAGTGTCGATAGTAGCTTTCTCAAGCTTGTCCGCAAAGTTCATAAGTTCAGGAAGATTATCAAGCTCGCCGCGCTTTCTGAGAGCACCTGTCCAAGCAAAGAGAGTTGCAACAGAGTTTGTGGAAGTTTCCTCGCCCTTAAGATACTTATAATAATGGCGCTGAACTGTACCGTGTGCAGCTTCATACTCATAAACACCGTCAGGTGAAACAAGTACGCTTGTCATCATAGCAAGTGAGCCGAAAGCAGTAGCAATCATATCGCTCATTACATCGCCGTCATAGTTTTTGCAAGCCCACATATAGCCGCCCTCACTTCTGATAACTCTTGCAACGGCGTCATCAATAAGTGTGTAGAAATATGTAATGCCTGCCTGCTCAAATTTCTCTTTGTACTCGTTTTCAAAAATTTCGGCAAAAATATCTTTGAATCTATGGTCATACTTCTTGCTGATTGTATCCTTTGTGGCAAACCATACATCAAGCTTCTGGTCGAGCGCATAGTTAAAGCAAGAACGTGCAAATGAAGAAATACTCTTGTCAAGGTTGTGCATACCCTGAATGATACCGTCTGTCTTAAAGTCAAAGATTGTGCTTCTTTCCTCTGTACCGTCAGGCTTTGTTACGCAAAGCTCAGCCTTGCTACCCGCCTTAACAACCATTTCTGTATTCTTGTAAACATCGCCGTAAGCGTGACGGGCAATGCAAATCGGCTTTTTCCATGTAGGAATGTATGGAGTGATACCCTTTACAAGGATAGGACTTCTGAATACTGTACCGTCAAGGATAGCACGGATTGTGCCATTTGGTGATTTCCACATCTGCTTGAGGTTGTACTCGTCCATTCTTGCAGCGTTTGGTGTGATTGTAGCACACTTTACGGCAACACCGTATTTCTTTGTAGCCTCGGCACTGTCAATAGTAACCTGATCGTCTGTTTTGTTTCTGTTTTCAAGACCGAGGTCGTAGTACTCGCTCTTTAAGTCAATGTATGGGTAAATAAGAATGTCTTTGATTTTCTGCCAAAGAACTCTTGTCATCTCGTCGCCGTCCATCTCAACGATGGGGGTAGTCATTTTAATTTTATCCATTAGCTGTTCTCCTTTGTATAGTCAAGCAAACCGCCTGCAAGAATAATTGCTCTTGTTCTGTCTGAAAGCTCGCAGTCGGCAACAATGGTTTCGCCTGTTGTCTTGTTTACAACTGTAACAGCCGAGCCTTCTGCAATTTCTTTTTTAACATTAGGAAGCTCAAGCATATCGCCGAGCTTAATCTTATCGTAATCGGCAGTGTTTTGGAATGTAAGCGGAAGAATACCTGCGTTGATAAGGTTGCTCTTGTGAATTCTTGCAAAGCTCTTTACGAGAACTGCCTTAACGCCGAGGAAGAGCGGAGCAAGTGCTGCGTGCTCTCTTGATGAACCCTGACCGTAGTTTTCGCCGCCAACAATAATGCTCTTGCCGAGAGTTTTTGCTCTTTCAGGGAATTCCTTGTCGCATACTGTAAAGCAGTGCTGAGAAATAGCAGGAATGTTTGAACGGAGCGGAAGAATTTTTGCACCGGCAGGCATAATGTGGTCAGTTGTAATGTTGTCGCCAACCTTGAGTGAGCAGGATGCCTCTATAGAATCTGTAAGAGGGCTTGTCTTAGGATATTCCTTAATGTTTGGTCCTCTTAAGATTTCAACATTGTCCATTTCCTCAACAGGAGCAGGAGCAATAACCATATTATCATTGATAAGGAACTTCTCAGGCAGCTCAATTTCAGCGGCAGGACCGAGTTTTCTTGGGTCTGTAAATACACCTGCAAGTGCCGAAACAGCAGCTGTTTCAGGAGATACAAGGTAAATCTGACCGTCTGCTGTACCGCTTCTGCCCTCAAAGTTACGGTTGAATGTACGGAGTGAAATACCCTTGCTGTTAGGTGACTGTCCCATACCGATACATGGACCGCAGGCACTCTCAAGGATTCTTGCGCCGGCAGCAATCATATCTGCAAGTGCGCCGTTCATAGCAAGCATATTAAATACCTGCTTACTGCCCGGAGCAATAGCAAGCGACACGCCGTCTGCAACTGTTTTGCCCTTTAAAATGTGAGCAACTCTCATAAGGTCAAGGTAGCTTGAGTTTGTGCATGAACCGATACATACCTGGTCAATCTTCTTGCCCTCAAGCTCGCTGATTGGCTTAACATTGTCCGGTGAATGAGGACAAGCAGCAAGCGGCTCAAGCTCTGAAAGGTTAATTTCAATAACCTCGTCATAAACAGCGTCAGCGTCAGCGCTAAGCTCTGTGTAGTCTTCCTCTCTGCCCTGAGCCTTGAGAAATTCTCTTGTGATTTCGTCTGAAGGGAATACAGAGGTTGTAGCGCCAAGCTCCGCACCCATATTTGTAATTGTAGCACGCTCAGGAACTGTAAGTGTTTTAACGCCTTCACCGCCGTACTCAACGATTTTGCCGACACCGCCCTTAACGCTCATAACTCTTAATACTGCAAGAATAATATCCTTTGCAGAAACCCATGGGCTGAGTTTACCCGTAAGATTAACTCTTACCATCTTAGGCATTGTAATGTAATATGCACCGCCGCCCATAGCAACAGCAACATCAAGACCGCCCGCACCGATAGCAAGCATACCGATACCGCCGCCTGTCGGAGTGTGGCTGTCAGAACCGATTAATGTTTTGCCCGGCTTACCGAATCTTTCAAGCTGAACCTGATGGCAAATACCGTTGCCCGGCCTTGAAAAATAAATGCCGTGTTTTTTGCATACCGACTGAATAAATCTGTGGTCGTCAGCATTTTCAAAACCTGTCTGCAATGTGTTGTGGTCTATATATGCAACGCTCTTTTCGGTTTTGACTCTCGGAATACCCATAGCCTCGTATTCTATGTAAGCCATTGTGCCTGTTGCGTCCTGTGTAAGAGTCTGGTCAATGCGCAAACCGATGTCGTTGCCGACAACCATTTCGCCGCAAACCAAATGCTCTTTAATAATTTTCTGTGCAATTGTGTAGCCCATTTGATTACCTCCGCAAAAGTATTTTTGTGGTATTTGCAATATAAAAGCAATAACCCGTATACATTAATTGCCCATTATAAGGCAATTATTAGTACCTATTATATAACATTTTTCTTCTTATGTAAAGTAAAAATGGATGTAAATACGAAAATTTGCGATTTTGGCACTATCTGTTGTTTATTTTTAAAAATAAATTGAATTTTCAACATTTAGGTGATATAATAAAAAAGTATGCGCAGGACTATTTTAATTTAGATTTTAATAGGGGGATAATTTTATGGAAACAAGAGAAAATTTGAGAAATATAGCTATTATCGCTCATGTTGACCACGGTAAAACAACTCTCGTTGATCAGCTCTTAAAACAGAGCGGTATTTTCAGAGCAAATGAGACTGTGGCTGAGAGAGTAATGGATTCTAACGACCTTGAAAGAGAGAGGGGCATTACAATCCTTTCTAAAAACACCGCTGTAATGTACAACGGCATTAAGATTAATATTGTTGACACCCCCGGTCATGCCGACTTTGGCGGTGAGGTTGAGCGTATACTTATGATGGTAGACGGCGTTGTACTTCTTGTAGACGCTTTCGAGGGTTGTATGCCGCAGACAAGATTCGTTCTTAAAAAGGCTTTGGGTCTTGGCAAAAAGCCTTTGGTTGTAGTCAATAAAATTGACCGTCCAGGTGCAAGACCCGAAGAAGTTGTTGACGAAGTTCTCGACCTATTTATCGAGCTTGGCGCTGACGAGGATCAGCTTGATTTCCCTGTTGTATATGCATCGGGTCGTGACGGCTACGCAAGCCTTGATCCGCATCAGCCCGGTACAGATATGAAACCTCTTTTTGAGGCTATTATAAATGAAATTCCTGCGCCGCAGGGAGATGCAGAGGGCGGACTTCAGATTCTTATTTCAAATATAGATTCAGATCCGTTTGTGGGCAGAATAGGTGTAGGCAGAGTTGAAAGAGGCACTGTAAAAACAGGTCAGAGCGTTGCAATTTGCCATACAGACGGCAATGTAACAAAGAACGCAAGAATCGGTAAGATTTATCAGTATGAGGGACTTAAGAGAGTTGAGAGCGAAACTGCTGAAATGGGTGATCTTATCTGCGTAAGCGGTATTCAGGATATTAATATCGGTGAAACAATTTGCGACCCTGAAAATATTGAACAGCTCCCATTCGTAAAGATTGACGAGCCTACCGTATCAATGAACTTTATTGTAAATAACTCTCCGTTTGCAGGCAGAGAGGGCAAGTATGTTACTTCAAGAAATCTTCGTGACAGACTTTTCAAGGAAATTGAAACCAATGTTGCGTTGAGAGTAGAGGAAACCGACAGCGCCGATACATTTAAGGTATCGGGCAGAGGTGAGCTTCACCTTTCAATTCTTATTGAAACAATGCGCCGCCAGAATTATGAGTTCCAGGTATCTCGTCCACAGGTTATCACAAAGATGATTGACGGTAAGTTGAACGAGCCTATGGAAATGCTCATTATAGAAGTACCTGACGCTTATGTAGGTGCAGTTATGGAAAAACTCGGTTCAAGAAAAGCTGAACTTATTAATATGGGCACCCGTGAGGGCGGCTCAACTCACATTGAGTTCCGTATTCCGTCAAGAGGTCTTATGGGTTATCGTCCTGAATTCCTTACAGATACAAACGGTAACGGTATTATGAACCATGTGTTTGACGGATATGAGCCGTACAAGGGTGAAATCGTAACCCGTCATCAGGGTTCGCTTATCGCTTTTGAAACAGGCGAAACAGTAACTTACGGTTTGTATGCGGCACAGGAGAGAGGCAGACTCTTTGTCGGCCCGGGTGTTCCTGTATATGAGGGTATGATTGTAGGCGCAAGCCCTAAGTCAGAAGATATTACGGTTAATGTATGTAAGAAAAAGCACATCACAAATACCCGTGCTTCAGGTTCTGATGATGCACTTAAACTTACACCGCCGTCAATTCTTTCGCTTGAGCAGTGTCTTGAGTTTATTGCAGATGATGAGCTTGTAGAGGTTACTCCCGAAAATATCCGTATGCGTAAGCGTATTCTTTCTAAGGAACAGAGAATGAAACAGGCATTCCATAAAAAATAATGAGTTTTGTAGTATTAGACCTTGAATGGAACGGCTCATACAGCAGTAAAGAACACAGATTTGTAAATGAGATAATTGAGTTCGGGGCAGTTAAAACTGACGAAAATCTGAATATTATTGACAGATTTGAAATGCTTATTTCTCCGCAGATAGGCAAAAAACTTTGTTCAAAGGTTAAAAAGCTAACCAAAATCACCAACGAAGAATTAAGAGAAAACGGCTGTACATTTATGCACGCTGTTTCTGAATTTAAAAAATTCTGCGGCGATTGCGTTTTGGTGACATGGGGTACAAGCGACATTCTTGCATTGATTGAGAATTATATGTACTATGCTCACAGGCCCGAGCTGCCTTTTCTCACAAGCTATTGCAATGTGCAGGATTATTGTGAAAAATGTCTTTCCGTAAATGATAAATCTTCTCAACTCGGATTATCCGTATGCGCAGATATGCTCGCAATTAACTTTGATGTTGAAGAACAGCACCGTGCATATGCCGACGCAGAGCTTACATTAAAGTGTATGAAACATTTTGTCGAGGATTATCCGATAGACGATTTTATCAAAGATGCAACGGCTCACGAATTTTATGACAGACTGCTGTATAAAAATCATTTTATTACAGATATTAATAATCCGGAGATTGATAAACGCAGTATGCGCTTTAATTGCGATGCTTGCGGAAGGCAGGCTGCAAGACAGGCAAATTGGAAAGTAAAAAACAAAAGTTTTGTTGCTCCCTTTTTGTGTAAAAAGTGCGGAAGAAAGTTTACGGGTAAAGTTTCCTTTAAAAAGAAATACGACGGGGTTACCGTCAGAAAGCGTATAGTCGAGTATGTTGAAAAGCCTGCCGATGAAAAAATTGAGAGCGAGGCATAGCATAATAATCTTCTATACATATATAATAGTAATATAAAAACGCAATGCCGAACGGTCGCAGTGACTGTTCGGCATTTTTAGAAAGTTCTGTTCTGAATAGTGGGGCAAGATTATAATAAAGGTTTAACAATTTTTTGGTCGGGCAAGAAAGCACGGCAAAAGAAAATGTTTCCGTCCCGAAGTTAGAAGTTTGGTCAACCTTTTCAAAAGTTGTGGGTGTGGGCAACGCCCACAAACGCTTTCTTTTCATGCAAGGTCTGACAGCCAAACGGCTTGCCTGTTTGGCGGCTGGAACATAATGGCGAAAGCCTTAAAAAGCGAAAGCAACAAGAAAAAGCCACGCTACTATAACTACTGATTTGCCACTTTTCAAGGGCAAATCAGCAACACACGCAAGCTCTTGTGTCCTTTAAAATATCTTTTCTCTACTTATGCTTAAGTGTGACTTTCTAACTTTCTGCCCCTCATTGGTCTTGACTTTTGTTTTCTACTAAAGTTTTGAGTAGTCTAAGATTTAGTTATTCTATGATATAATTTCAACTATTTACTTTTATTTAAAATCAGTGTATTTTTATCATTTTATGGGCTCTGCCCAAACCCGCAACCCTTTAAAAAGGGTTGACCTGAATTTTAAATTTATTAAACTAAACTTTATCCGCCCAATTTTTAATAAAGAACCTTTTAGAATAAAATGTGAAACGGGTTTCATTGTTATTTCAATTTATTTCATATTCATTTCAAAACGAGTTCATATAGTTTTCACTTGGTAAAATTATTATATATACATCGTAAGAAATACGAAAGACACAGCATTAAAGGAGGACAAAATAATGCTTGATAATAAAAATCCAAATGAATTCGACGACATCTATTCAGGTAATACTGAAAACACAAATTCAGAAACTCCACAGGAGAAATCAGCAGACAATGCCGAGGCATCTTATGAGTGGAACTGCGAAAAATCAGACAGCAGCGCAAGCGGTAATGAATACCATTATTCATATGTAAACGGCAACAATAAAGACGCATCTCATAATCCTAACAGATACAATGAGCCGACACAGTATTCGTCACAGCAAAGCTATTCGTCACAGAGCGCAGAAACAGGATACAGCAATAATTACCATAATCCAAACACAAACACTTATGATAATTATCAGCAAAATACCTATTCCGCTCAGAATCAGCAGTCGCAGAATGTATATAATTCTCAGCCGTACGGTGCAGCACCTAATCATTCGGCAAACGCAAAGCCGCACAAGGTGAAAAAGCCTAAAAAGCCGAGAAAGCCTGTTTCAAGAGGCGGAATTGCCATTGCTCTTGCAGCTACAATGGTATTCTCTTGCGGACTTGGTTTTGGCGGCGGTTATTTTGCAAATAAAATGAACACCACCACAAGCGGCAGTTTGAATATTACCAAAACAAGCAGCAATGGCAACACTACAACAGCCTCAAGCACTTCAACCGCAAGCTCAACCTCTGAAATTGTTAAAAAGACAGCCGACAGCGTTGTAGAGATTTCAACCGAAAGCGTTGTAACAGGCTCGTTCGCACAGCAGTATGTTCAGCAGGGCGCAGGCTCGGGTGTTATCATTTCTCAGGACGGTTACATTCTTACAAATAACCATGTAATTGACGGAGCAAACTCTGTTAAGGTAAGACTCAGAGATGGTACTGAATACGATGCAACCATTATCGGCAGTGATTCAAGCAACGATATTGCATTGCTAAAGGTCAATGCAACAGGTCTTTCAGCCGCAACATTCGGTGACAGCAACAGTCTTGCGGTAGGTGACTATGTAGTTGCTATCGGCAATCCGCTCGGCGAGCTTGGCGGTACAGTTACAGACGGTATCATTTCAGCACTTGCAAGAAAGGTTACTATTGAAGATACTCAAATGACACTCTTGCAGACAAACGCTCAGGTAAACCCGGGTAACTCAGGCGGCGGACTTTTCAATGCAAACGGTGAGCTTGTAGGTATTGTAAACGCAAAGCAGAGCGCAACCGAGGTTGAGGGTATCGCTTTTGCTATTCCGATTAATAATGTACTCGACATTCTCAGCGACCTCAAGGAATACGGCTATGTAACAGGCAAGGTTGACCTTGGTTTGGATTTTACAGATATTACCTCTGATGAAACCGCATTCTATTATGGCGTAAACCAAACAGGCTGTTATGTGCTTTCTGTTGATTCAGGCTCAAATGCCGAAAAAGCAGGCATTACAAGAGGCGACCTTGTAACAAAGGTAAACGATACCGATATTTCAACATCGGAAGATATTACAACCGCACTTGAAAAAGCAGAGGTAGGCGATACCGTAACATTTACAGTCAGCCGCCGAGGCACAAGCAAGACCGTTTCATTTGTACTTGAGGAATATGTGCCTGCGGTAAGCAATTCTCAGATTTCCAACGGCTCACAAAAGAGCACAACTCCTACATCAGACAGCAACAATTCAAATGGCGACAATTCTATTTGGTCACAAATGTTTGGTTGGTAATGCGTCTGTTCATATAGATAATTTATTCTGATCTCTCCATAGCGACAGCCGATGCTAAAGTGCATCGGCTGTTTGCTTTTTGTTTGGGTAAATCATAAAGGTTCTATTCTAAATAATGTTTTATCACACAAAGTTTAGTTTAATGAATTTAAAATTAAGGTCAACCCTTTTTAAAGGGCTGCGGGTTTGTGCAGAGCCATGAAATAATAAAAACGAACTGATTTTAAATAGAAACAACAAGCTGTAAATTGCACAATAGCATATCTAAACTTTAGATTAATTAAAATTTTAAGATAAAACAAAAGTCAAGACCAATAAGTGGCAGAAAGTAAGAAAGTTACACTTGAACAGTCTTAGAGAAAAGATATTTTAAAGGACACAAAAGTTTTTTGTGTGGCTGATTTGCCCTTGAAAAGTGGCAAATTAGTAGTTTAGCAGCGAGGCTTTTCCTTTTTATTTTGTTACCCGACCGATAGTCAGCTAAACCATAGAACTATAACAAAAAGGACTAACATAAGTCAGTCCTTTTGTTTATGTAAATTTATTTTAAGTTTTAATAGTAAGAGTTATTGCTTTGGAATAGGCTTTGCTAATTTCATAGCACTGTCTGTTCCAAAAGTGCGGCGAATAACAGTTTCAATATATTTTTTGATAAGTGTTTCGTCATCAACTATTGTAAAAAATCTCAAAACCTGCGTTTGATTAAACCATACTATTTTCATAGGTGCTTTTAAAGTTTTGCTTATTCCGGCAACGGAAAGACTTGCCGCTTCGTTTTTTAATTCTTCTGTTTCACTGCATTTGCAGTTGCTCTTTTTGTATAATTCTGTAATATCGGTATCTTCTGAGTCAATAAAACCGCTCGTTACTTGTGATATATTTTCCAAGTCAGCGGCTGCCATATAATCAGCCGAGCTAATCATATAATCCCATCCATAGCCCTGCGCTGCCAAAAGCACATCATATTGATGCCAAGGCCCTGATTGAATATGCTTTATATCTCTGATAAAGGTCACATCATCAATGTAATCTTCAGCTTTGTAATCTTCAGCTTTGTAATTTTCAGCTTTGAAATCTTCTGTTTTGTAATCTTCAGCTTTACTTTTCTTTTTAAATTTATCAAAAAGACCCATATTATTTTCTCCTTTGTTGCAAAATGATAATTAATTGACAAAAAATAACCATTGAAAAACATTATATCAAATAAATAATAAAAAGTCAATCATCAAATAATAAAGGTTGTATGCTAAAAATTATGGTTTAGTGGATTATCGGTCGGGCAACAAGGTACTGCAGTAAATCTTTCCGTCACGAAACGAAAGAGTAGAACTGAATTTTGAAAATATAATCATAAAAAAGCGACAGATAAAATGAAATGCTCCCCTTTTGTTAGACGATGAGGTA
>UMJX01018862.1_pt1 | contig 12936 bp, 8 predicted proteins | sample 1966131 | NCBI WGS metagenome assembly UMJX01 (sample SAMEA4836162, study PRJEB28245) | human gut metagenome | biome: gut microbiome; material: fecal sample | place: Denmark | collected 2008 | reverse complement strand
GGTGTTGTAATACTGGTACAGCCAGCCGATGATCTGCACCTGATCGGTCCAGTCCTGCTCATCAATATCTGCAATCAGCCGGGCAAGCACACTGTCCGGTCGCAGGATATTATTGGGCAGCAGCATTTCGGTATAGCCGCCCATTCGCTCAAACATCATCGGCAGCGCCTCATTCAGGGCATTGCACTGCGTCAGCAGCAGGTAGCGGTAGAGGGCTTCGGTTTCGCTGTTCTCTATGTATTCTGCCACCTTGGCGTGGTTCAGCCCGGGCAGCTCCAAATGCAGCGCATCACGAAGGATCTCCGGCTTAAACGCACCGGAGGCATCGGAAAATACACGGATATGGGAGGGCAGGTAGTTATTGACCTCCATAAAGCGCAGGGCAATAAAGCGGTTGAACCAAGTGTAGGCAACCTCCTCCATGACCTGCTGATAGCCCTTTTCCTTGATTTGCTTGATGAGTTCCTGCCGCTGAGATTTTTCTTCCGCCGTCAGCAGCCGCCCGTTGAGGGTGTCCGCAGAGGCGTCACCGAAGCCGGCTTCGCCGATCCCGTACTGGTAGGCACGCTGCTTTACCTGGGTTATCAGCTCTGTACGTGCCCATATTGCGAACTTCTGAATGGCATTTTTGTTCATTTTCTCATGCTCCCTCTTGATGTTCAGCAAGTGTTTATTTTATCTTTGCCAACACATCGGCGAATAGCTCATAATTATGCTTCACGCCGTCATCCAGGTCAATTTCTATATTTCGGTCGGCAAGGTGATGCACCTTTTCCTCGTAGGCTTTCAGCTCTGCGGCCTGCTCCTGAAGCTTCTTTTGCTGTTTGGCCATCCGTACACGGTCGGTGGCTTCGGCACGGTCCATGGCTTCGCCGATCTGCGCAAGCTGGGTACGGTAGCGCTCCTGCTGTTCATGCACATAGTCGGTGCGCAGCTGCGCCAAAAGATCCCGCCGGTAGCGGTGCATATAAACCAGCGCCTTAAAGCCGTTCTTTTTCCCGCTGTCAAACAGCCAATAGATGGGGCGCTTTTGGTAGGTTTTCAGGTGGTCGGCATAAAAATCATTCAAAAAATAGCTGCGGATCACCTCACGGGGTGCCCCCTTGCCGCCAAGGGCATTGGCAATAAACCGGAGGTTTTCCTCCAGCGTGTCCTCGCCGTAAACCGTGCGAACAAATTCCACAAAGCGTCCGGTGGTATCGTCATCGAAGTAATCGTCATCGCAGATGGGGATAATGTTATCGCTATCCGGGATGAAGGTTTTATACTTGCTGTCGTCCCACTCACCGCCTGCATAGGCCAGTCCCTCCACATCCAGGGAGTACCGCCCCAGCATACAGCCTACGGCATAGGAGATCAGCGAAACGATCTCATCCCGCATGGTGCGGATATAGTTACTGCCCTTCATGGTCTCCGGTACATCGTCCTTGCTGTCAAAGACCCTGTGCACCGTCACATCCTTATCCGCCACCTCCGGCGTCAGCTCGCCCTGCAAGCCGTAAATATCGATAAAAATACGGTTCAGCTCCTCCTCGTTCTTTTGGAGCTGCAAAAAGCGGGTCTCACACTCGGCCTTCCATGCGGCGTATTTATCGCTTATCAGTCGTCCCATATCAATTATCCCTCCAGAAGCTCCGATGCCCTTTGGCTAACGGCATATTCAATAAGGCTTAATCTTTCTTTGCCGAGGTTGTACCTGCTGTGTTTTGGAAGCTTAAAATCCAGAAGCTTTCTGATAGCGTTTCGCCAATCGTGGGTCAAGACCTTTTTTGCTTCTGCAACATAGTCGTCGTACACACACGGCATCTGTGTTTTTGCATATTTCAAGAAGCTTTCTTTGCTTTTGAGTGCATCCACGCCGGCAAAATTGAATAAACTGTTTCCATGGTCAAAAAGCGGAGCGGGCGCAATAATACTGTTTGTATGGCTATCAATGAGGAATCCAAAATTGCCATAATGCCTGTCTGTGTTGAAGATCAAGGCATCAAAAATAAACATATCATTCAGTGCATTCTCGAATTCAGGCCCCAATTCTTTGTAGTACTCTTTAACTGCCTGCATCCCACCGGAGCGGACTATTCTTCCCACGGGGACAAAGGAAACATCCTTGCTGGTAAAAAGCTCGCAGGTCGAGCAGAGTATATCTTTCCATTTCGAGAGGTTGTACGGGATGACATTTATGCCAAGGATTTTTCCAATCTGGTAAGCGTAAAACTCCGAATACGGCTCATTTCCAGTGTTGAATGCGCCCATTGTGCCGCCTTTGTACAGAAGAATCTTGCCATCAATTCTTCGCCAGCACTTAGGAAGCATGCCGTTTGTGGTAAATTCCGGACTTGAAGTTAGCCCCGAAACATTGCTGCTGCCGTAGCCGGTAAATGCTATTTGCCCCAAAACACGGCTGAACCTGTTATCGTATAGATTCACGCCATCAAAGCTGTCACTGCTGTCTTCTTGCTTCAGCCAATAGCAGTCATTTAGGCTAAGCCCCTTTGATACGCTTATCAAATCCAAAGGACGGTTTACGCTCAACCCTAAGGAGGAGAGAAGAGTATCGACATAGGCGCGGTTTTTGGGTATAGAACGGTGCTTGATCCACGATTCTATACCTCTTTCAGATATTTCAGCCAAATCGAGAGGGAATAACTCTTTGTTTTCCTTATGAACTTCGATTATTCTGATATTTGTTTCCGCTTGTTTTTCAGCGGAGAACACAATAAGCGGTGTATCAAAATGCATTAGCGTATAAATCATTTGAAACTCCTTCTCGTAACTCACGGCAAATATGGATTTATGGATTATATTATTATGGCTAATGCGCGGGGTATTTAGCGAGAATCAGTCTTCCCATATCACTTGTTCTCAGCTTAAAAAATTATCAATTAAATTATACATATAGTCCAACATCTTATAAAGTTCATCTACGCCATCTCGTAATGCATAGTAATCTATGCTGTGATTTTTATTAAAGTATAGTTGCTCATCTTTAGACAATGCATACCGCCAAATGTCTGCCATTTTATCTCCTTTTGAATGTACAGCTCTCTCTTCAATGCTCATATCAGCACCTAATAATTCGCTGAGGCCTTCTTTAATTCCTGCCAAAAGAGTGCTATCTATATTGAGTGAGTGTTTTCCATTGGTCGAATGGAGTCCTTCTATTACGTCATTCTCAATATGCATCCAAATGTCAAGCAGATCATGCCCTTTACATAATTTATTAGTTGCACGCATATATATCGACTTTAGAAATAGCTCTATACTATGCCTATAATTGAATAAAATTGGGAAGATCAGCTGATCCTGGATCCTTATATTATGGGCTCTTAGCACAAATTCCACTAGTTGATCTGCAGCATCTCTATATCCCTGCCTAAGTCCCAAAAACATTTGCTTTTGGGTTTGCCACCCCCAGTGCGCTGTTTCATAATATCGAGTAGCATCCCCGCTGGTATCCACAAATATCTTCATATGAAATCCTCCTTGGAAAGTTGAAGCCCACTAATCGCATTCTTTCTCCCAATATAGTTGATAAGCAATAAGATTAATCCCAGAACTTCTGCTGTCTCGATCTTTGTACAACAGACATCCATCTTTTTTAGTTGATCTGCACACTATCACAGCTTTCAAGCGTCTTCATGAGCTTTTCACGGATCGCTTCGACGTACTTATCAATGTCTTCCTTGCTTTGCAGCCGTTTGGCAGCGCACAGGTCATACCTACGAATCGTGGTAATCTTCCTTGCAGGAGACACCGACCCGGGGAGATCATCGTCATCGTGCAGCTTTTCCAGGTAGCGGCAGGTATTTTCACTGTATTTCAGCACCTGCGTGGTCATGGCATCCAACTGGGTCAGCGTGGTGGCTTCGGCTACCGCTTTGCGCTTTTCTTCAAAATATCCGTCAGCTGCCCGCAGAACATCTCCGGCATTTTTCACCTCACCTGCCAGCTGGTGAACGTCCTCCATGCAGTGACGAATGTTATCCAGCACTTCCTCACGCTTTATAGTCAACTGCTTGGCATATGCCGTGTTGATTTTGCGAATCAGCTCCGGCAGCTCGCCAATGCGAGAATAGGGGCGGGGCATGGAGAGAATGGCTGTGATATCGCCAATGGCCTTAATGGTATCAGCATCCGCCGCAAAATACTCACGCTCTCTGCTTATATCGGTAAGGCATCTTTGAGCGTCATCATACACCTCTCTCTGCGCCTTAAAGAACATTTCCACATCTTCCATATCCACTGCGGACTCAAACAGCTCATCCTGCCGACGAACCATATTGGTGAGCAACGCAATGTTGTCCTTGCGCTGTCCAAGGATATCCATCATCAGCCTGTATTCTGTTTCCACCTTCTCCTTTTCGGGATATGTTCCCTTGGAATAGTAGTTATCCAAAAGCTTTTGGCAGTACTCCCGTTTCGCCTCAAATATCACCAAGACATAACTATTCAAGGCATCTGCATCGGTGGGAACAGCCATGGCATTCTTATAATCCCGCAGGAAAGCTACGCTCTTACGAATCAGTTCCTCGGGCGGGGCAACCTTGCGCACCACTATTGCCTTATCGATTTCAGATTTCTTTCGCAGATAATCCACCAACCGACGGTCGTCCTTTTCGACAACAGCACCGCCATATCGAATTTGGATCTTTTGCTGTACGACCAGCCGCGCGACCAGTGCGGCAATGTCTATTTCTCGCCAGCCAAAGGGGAGTGCCTGGAACCTGCGCTGCACATCGCCCATTGAGATCGTACCGCCAACGCCGTTTTGGTTTTTCAGCTCCAGCCACTGGCTGATCTCATTTAGTGCTTCCTCGTTATTGGCGCCCGTCCCGGCAATGCCGATCTCCTCATATGCTCCGTTTAGGATCTCCAAAATGTCTGCATCACTGTCGGCAAACCGATTGACATAATTCAGCTTGGAATAGACACTCTCCACCAGGCTGGTCATGGCACCGTCCAGCTTTTCCTTTGCAGAACCGGATCTCTGCTCCAAGATCTCACCGTGGACATAGAACTTTCCATCAACGATGGCCTTTTCGATTAAGCTGCGGGCATGACTTTCCAGCCTCCGTGCCTCATCGTTGCGGTCCCGAATGATCCGCTGGAAGCTTGCCGGCATTTGCGAAACATTCCGCTTCTTTACATACTTGCGGATCCTCATAGCCTGCTCTAACTCATCATAATACGGAGTATCCGCCGAGAGAACCACAATGGCTTCATTATTAATTTGGGATTCCATAAGAAGCCTTGCTTCTCCGCCCTCGAGGAAATCGGCTGCCGCTGTGACAATGCGCAGCCGCATTCCGCCGCAGGAGGCACCGTTCAGAGTTTCATCGACATACTGGTCATATGCAAAATCATACCGGCCGTACTTAAACTTTTTTGCGGGGTAGATTTCACCATAGACTGTCTGGGAAATGCTTTGGACAATTTGAGCGCTGTCTACGCTGGTGTTTTTGATCTCAACGGCAACATCCTGCTCCTCATCAGTCAGGAAGGTATAGGTGTCCCCATTACGGGAGATATAATTTTGGGTCAGCAGGCGATCCAGTGACGCCGCAATAGAGGCTCGCAGAGTGATTTTGTCGGCGTGAATATCATCGATCATCAAAATAGAGATATTCTCTATGTTCGCCTTGATATCATCGATGTATCGAATCAAATACAGCAGCTTCAGCACATTGACATCCTGCTGCTCCAGGCCGTCATGGGCATCGGCGGCATTTTGGCAGCGGTCGATCACACGGCGTATGGTACTTTCCAGGAAGGTATGCACCGTGTCATAGAATTGATAAAACGGAACTAACGCGTTTTCATCCTTATTTTCGATGCGCTGTGCCGCCTCCTGAAAGCCGGAAAGCATAGAGCGCTCGCCGCCGGAAAGGTGCTTGCCGGAGTTTCCGTGCTTGCGGATTTCGGCAAGTACCTTTTGGATGATAATAAACTGATAGGGGATGAAGGGGAAGGTTGCGCTAAACTCTTCCGCGCTGGTAAAGCCCTTAATATCAAGAATGGGATTATCAAAGACAAACAGGCTCTTTAGCCCGGAAGCTTCCTTCTCATACTCCATTTTCAAAAGGCTATCTGCTTCATCCGTCTTTGCCAGTATGCGCTTTTTAATTACTTCATCAACCGACGAGGAGGACAGGCTCAAGCGGGTATTAAAGCGCCCCTGGATTTTGGAAAAATCATCGCCGGTGATCTTTACGACAGAATCGATGCCCTCCTGGCTGGTCACCATGACCCATACCTTGCCCCGACACTTATCGCCGATTTCCTCTACCAGCGACTGTAGATTTATCATCAGGTCGCCGTCATCGCCGATATACTGCCCGACTTCATCCACGCAGAACAGCAGCCGGAAGTTATCCCCCTTGCTATCCACATATTCCTTAATCTCGGAAACAAGCTGCTTAATGCTCATATCGGCATTTTCTTCACCGTTAAACCAGTTTCTTGCCGCTGTTTCACTCATGCCGAGAACCGACTGCATTACCTCAACGATGTCGTCCTCAAAGAAGCCGGAAGCAGAACGGGTGTCGACCCACTCCTCGCCGTTGATCTCTTTAAATGCCGCACGGAAGGCTTCGGTCTTACCCTGCTTATCAATAAAGCGTTCCAGCTTGGCGGTTTTCAGGTCATCCCCGTAAAACCCACAATGGTTATAGAACACCTTTGCAAACACCCGCAGCACGGCCGTCTTATCTTTTTTGATAGGACCTTCAATATCAATATTGAACAGGATCGACTCGGTGGGGATGCGAACGCACCTTTCCACCATGGCATAGGTTATGGCATCATCCAGCTTATCCTTAAAGTAATCAAGAGCCTCCCGGCCATCCACCTTTTTGTTGGAGAGCAGATAGGAAAGCATCTTTAGGAAGTGAGATTTACCGCTGCCGAAAAAACCGGAGATCCACACCCCGACCTTATCAGTCGGAATGTCGATTGCCCTTGAATAGTTATCAAAGAATGTATCGAAGCACCGCCGCAGATCCTTGGTGATGATATACTCACTTAACTCCTGCTTTAGGCTTTCTTGGTCATCCTGTGACACCTTGATAACGCCGTTAATGTCACGGTCGATATCCTTTTGGAACATATTTTGAATCTTCATGCCGTCTCTCCTCAATCTATCAATTTACAAAAGGTTGAACGCTCTGTAATAATGTCCATCAAGAAATTTGCCAAATAGTCCAAGGTCCTGCCCATTGAACGAACCCGGGTAGAACATCACAATAGGAATATCTGCAAAAAGGTGCTGCATACTGTCCAGCATCTTGTGGGAACGCATAAACGGATAAATTTTCCCAACCCCGGTAAGGAAAAGCACATCCCCGTATTCATGGGGCTCATACTTCATATATTCCAGCAATGCCTCCGGCGTGGCGATCTTTTGAAGCTGGTCGAGCAGATAGTCCTTTCCCCGTCGTTCCTCCAGCGCATCTACGGACTTCAGAACCCGTTTATCCTCCAGAAGCTTCAGGAAAATCTCATAGAGATCGCACTCCTTGATGTGATACGGTGTTCCTTTTTCCTCCTTTAGCCGAGCGATAAAAGCTCGGACAATGATCTCATCAGCCGGATCGTAACAAAAAACATGGATGCCGACTTCATTGCTCAAGCCTTTGTTGGCAAGGAAGCTTGGGTCAGATATCCTGTCCCGAATTCGATCCAATTCCTGCTTTATATTCCCCATACCGCTGTCCCCTTATCTAAAGCAATTAAATGCCGCCAGTGCTTCTGTATCGTTGTTGGCACGAATGCCTTCCTCCAGCTCATCGCACAAAAACAACGGATTCAGCCGATCTGATTTAACGGTGTCAAGCATCTGCGCTTCAACCAATACCTTGGTCAATACCTGCTTAATTTTACTGATCGTTAATTCGCTCCATCCTGCTACATCATCATTTTGCTCCTGGAGGTGGGAGAAGAAAGCATTCACGTCCTTTCGTGTAAAGGAAAAATCCTGATTCTTGTACTTTTCCCCTATCACCCCAACCATAAAATCCCACACTAGCCGATTGTATCGCATCATCGCATACAAGTTGATCTGCTTTGCGATTGCAATGGGTGCTGCAGAAAGCTCCCACCGAAGGACATCATTATCCAATGCGTCCAACCGCTTGTAACAGCTGCGAACCATCCGGGAAACCAGCCGTTCGGTGGGGTACTGAAATAGATTATTCTCCTTAATCTCCTTGATAGCCGCCTCAACCGGAACGCCGTCAAGGTAGTATTTCGACGCTATGCGGATCTCATAAAAGAGAAACTGCTCCGCCGTAATGGTTCCACTGTATACCTGTGATCGCTCCATATATTTCTCCGTTCAACGCAAGTTCCTTGCTTATTTGACCATTAGATACAAATTCACATAATGCATTATACCACAATTTTTGATATATTGCCAATAATTACGGCAAACAAGCCGCATATTTTTACAAAAATGCCATTTTCAAATAGACCGCCGCCTTTTCATCACAAAGGGTGCTCTTTCCTTTGACATTTTAGCACTTGCTATTATGATTATGAGCTTGATCGCTGTCCCATAGTACGGACTTATATATGTGCCGCAGCCCTATCCCATCTCTCCGCCACCTGCCATCATTCAAACAGCTCCCGGTGCTGCTTGAAAAAGCGGTAGTAGAGCTTCGTGTTCTCCAGCTCCCACCAGCTTTGCACCTGTGCCGGTGCGGCGTCCAGATTATAGATGCGGGCATTATTCATGGCAAGCAGAAAAGGGGAGTGGGTCGCGATGATAAACTGGCAGCCGCAATACCTTGCCAGCTGCTCCAGCATCGCCGCCAGCTCCTGCTGCCTCTTCGGCGACAGGCTGTTTTCCGGCTCGTCCAGACAGTACAGCCGGTCGTTTTTCAGCCGGTCGTCAAAGTACCGCAGCGCCGTTTCGCCGTTGCTGTTCAATTTGACCTCCTCCCCGGCGACCCGGCGGATGAACTGCTTTCGCGAAACGGACCGGCTTCTTGCCAAAAGCTGCATCCTGACGGTATCGTAGTCCTCCATCCCGCGGAATTTGACGGTGTTGCCGTACCGCAGCGTCCCCCATTGATCCCGGGCCTCCTCCCGGCATTCCCCGATCTCATCGTTATTGGTGCGGACGGTCAGCATATAATCAAAAACATCATCACTGGTGATGATCCGACTGCCATCCGGGACGGTGTGCCGGAACCCCTCATCGTCATAAGCCATTTCATAGCGGCAGGCGTCCACATAGGCCTTCACCATCTCGCCGGAATTAAAGGGTGCGATCCGGTTCAGCTTCAGCTTTTCCGCAATCAGATTAAGCAGGGTGCTTTTGCCGGAGCCGTTGCCCCCGTAAAGGATGGTCGTTTTTTGGAAGTAAAGCTCCCGCAGCCCCCTTGCGGGGAATAACCGGCAGGGATACGGGTTATCCACAAAGCCGGCGCAGTCCCGGGTTTCACAGATGCGCTCCATGATAAGCTCTTCCTCCTGATCCGCATCAGGCAGTGTAAACCGTTCCAGATACATGAGATCCCCTCCTGGCAATATGCTGGTTTCTCTGCCCAGTATAGCAAACGCCCCTGTACATGAGCTTGTACAGGGGCTGCTATGTTGTGGCCAAACACCCACGGTCATTCAATGGCTGGCGCTCAAATAACACAGCCTGATTCATCATCAGACCTCCCTTCGAGCAGGTTCAAGAAGCATTAGAAAAATTGTTTGTCGATGTAGTTGCGGGCCCGTTACTGCTGGATTCTGTCAGCGAGAGTGAATATCCGACTATATATGAGGACGCATTTTCCGTGTATGTGGTAGATGAAAGCTGTCTATTTCGATATACAGCACGCAGAGCCGTTGATAAAAAAATAAAGGAACTGATTAGAGAGGACACAAACATCACATTACGAACAAAGAGGTAACTCTTTCCGGCTGCATCGGTTCGTTGCGCCCGCTCATTGGCCTCTACGCAAATGTCAAAAATCTAATTCAAAAACCGTATCCTCGGAGGACTCAACCTGGTGCTTAACGACAATAAGCAGTACCACATATTTGGATTTAATGGTTTCCACAATTTTTTCCCTTGGCATAAAGATGCCATTATAAACGAATTGCCCATCTGCGCGTTGATATTCGGCAACCGTTTTTGACAGATCATCATCCGAAAGCGCTCTGACTTCTACTTTTTCTATCGAGCAATTAAATCGAAACCCGTTCTCAGTAACCATAGCCATGGAAAGCAGCTTGCTTTTAATTTCGTCACAGTGTTCAAAAATGTCCAGAAACTTATCTTTCACCTGCGGATTATTGGAATAGAAGGATTGAATATATCCCTTAATGGCGGGTGTAATATATTTTATGTTTTTGTGTAAAGCCGCATTAGCATTCTTTTCATAATCTCCATCATTTTTTAATATCGTTTTCTTTATGGAGTCCTTGATGTCCATGATAATGCTGGCTATGATCCACTCTGTGACGCTTTCATTAAAGTTGATTGCTTCCGGACACTTTTCGAAAAGGACGGAAAAATAGCGTTTTTCATTCTCAATGGCAAGGTCGGAATCAAAGCCCCATTCGCGTTTTATCGCCTCCTCCGCACTACGAAAAATCATGTCAGAAAACGCGTCGTTATCGATTTCTTGTGCCTTTTTTTCATTTTCCTTTAGTTCTTCAAGCTTGATCGAATTTACAACATCAAACAGCGTATGATTCTGCCCCTCTTCCAGCTTAAATCGAGCGAAAGGGTTCTTCTGGTTGCCATAAAAGTCGATAATATTCTCCATCTCTGGCGTCGGCGTAAAGTCCTTATCATCAAAACAATTGTTGCCAAACATCTTCAAATCTCGCTTAATGTCCGGGTAGCTTTTGGCAAGGTTAGCGATATCGATTGAACGTTCCCACCCAGCATTCAGCAACTGTGTAAGATACCATTGAGTTAGATAGAAGTGGGTGAGAACCACCCACTTTGCGCCACAGCCATATTGATAGTTTTCCAGAACATCTGAATTGCGCGTGACAAACCCCACAAACTTATCATAATCCACGTTAAATGCATCGGCAGCAATGCCAAAAAGCCTTTTCCATGAGGTTATTCTTGTTTTTCCCTCAATTACATTATCTTCAGCAATAAAAGCTTGAATTTTGTTTTTTACTTCTTCTGGTGCATTTGGCTCGGAACAGCATAGGCAGTACAGGTGCATGCTGATAATATTAAATACCTCAAGCGCATAGCACTCCCTCTCCAAGCAAAAATGGTACTCCGATAGCTGGTGGCGAATCGCCTTAACAACGCTCAAATCTCCCATCTCCACGCTTGCTGCTGATAGAACAATTAGCACATCCGCAATTAATCTGCATCTTTGGTCATTCGCCGTTGCTGCAGAAGAAAGATCCAACATCAAACCGCATATTTTAGAATCAAAACGCTTTTGCATAGAGGGCAACTCGTGAATCCGGAATAATGTGTAAATCAGAAGATGCTTGCTCTCTTCAATCGAGATATATGCTTCATCGGGAACCTCTTCAAGACTACGGTAAAGTATATTGCACACATTATCCAGCAGACTACTCGCTATTTCTGCTTTTTCAGCGTCACTGTATCGTTCAATCAAGTCACCCGCTAAATCACACTGATATTCTAATAGTTTTAGAATAAGGTACGTATTATACTTGTCATCGGTGGAATCCTTAAAATCTTTATAAACTTGATTTATGGTCTCCTTGTATAGCAAATACCGCATGGGGTCTTTAAGATCTTTTTCGGCTTCCGTTACGTTCAAATAACACCGAACCAGATTTCCCTTTAGGATATTAATAATGGCCTTATGGTTTTTCATCATAATTGGAACTTCGGAACAAACTACTTGCAGCAAAAATACAACAGTCGCCGCCAGCATACCGAGAACCATCCAGTACCACTTGACCAGATAAAAGATGGTAGAAAGCGTACACAGCGCAATGGGTATAATAACGATGCATTTAACAGAGTAATTCTTTTCTGACCTCAAATTATATAGCTTTGTGGTTTTGGTTCCAAAGACCTCCTCGTTTTGCAGAGAAATTGAGATCCCGATAATTGAGATTACGACAGCAGCAAGCGCCGTGATTATTTGCATCGCAACGCCAATGGCATTCTGCAATTCCTCTGGGCAGGGGATTTTGAAAAAATCGCACGCACCAAACACAAACACAAAGAGAAGCTGCACACCGATAAGGATAGTAAAAAGGTAATTATTTGATTCGCGTATGGGCTTTGATTTGCGTTTACACATGTTGTCATTTCCTCCGGGATGCTTATTGTTAGCATTTGCGCTGCATTGGCGTCCTTTATGCGATAGCAGAGGATGTCCCTAATAGGATAGGATCCGCGATCTATATCCCCCCTCACCCCACCACCAGCTTGTTCGTCTTTTTGAGGAACTTCGCCGGGATCGGGCGGTCCAGCCGCCAGGTGATATTCATCGGTCTGCTGCCGTCGTGCTTCACATAATTTGCCGTGCCCAGATAGGTGTATGCCTCTGCGCCGCCGGTCATGCGGTCTGCCTTGAACTCACGGACAAACAGCAGCACCCTGCTGCCGCGCTCCTTATGGTGGATATAGCGCTGTCCGGTGGGGGAACTTTCCGCCGTGGTGCTCTGGCTCTGCCAATGGAATAAGCTCTCATTGATGGAATAGTCGTTATACATGGTGGTGGGCGAATAGTCCTTGTCCGCCTTATTGAGTGTCACAAAGAACACATCGATATTTTTCTCCGGCAGCCACTTCACGCCCTCACGCACGGTAGACGGCTTCATAAAATCCAGCGCCACCAAAAGCTGGTCGCGGGTGTAGGTGCAGTGCAGGTCCAGCGGGCAGTCGAAGCCCAGCTCCACCGGCTCGTCAATGAAGTCGATCTGCTCGAAGCGGTAGCGCAGCAGCGCCAAAAGCTCATTGAGCAGGACGGTGCTATCGGAAAG
>UMJX01008870.1_pt1 | contig 12941 bp, 10 predicted proteins | sample 1966131 | NCBI WGS metagenome assembly UMJX01 (sample SAMEA4836162, study PRJEB28245) | human gut metagenome | biome: gut microbiome; material: fecal sample | place: Denmark | collected 2008 | reverse complement strand
GGAACCGATCACGGCTACTTTGTGTCCGTTTAACTTCTCTGCTTTCTTTGGCTTGATACCGTGCTCGCGTGCCCAGTCTGCAACGAAACGCTCTAATTTACCGATGGCAACCGGATCACCCTTGAAACCGCGGATACATTTACCTTCACACTGGCTCTCCTGTGGGCAGACACGTCCACAGACAGCCGGAAGTGCGGAAGACTCGGAGATAATATGATAAGCCTCCTCAAAATTGCGCTCCTTGACCTGTGCGATAAATGCCGGAATATTGATAGAAACCGGACATCCCTTCATACACTGTGCGTTTTTACAATTTAAGCAACGGGAAGCCTCTGCAACTGCCTCTTCCTCGTTGTATCCATAACATACTTCCTCAAAATTCGTAGCACGGACCTTTGGCTCCTGCTCACGAACCGGTACTCTGACTAATCCTTCCATTACTTGTCACCTCCGCAATGGCCGCATCCACCGTGATGGGTAGCGCCCTCTTCATATGCGAGCTTTGCTCTGCCTTCTTCTGTCTTATACTGCTGCTGACGCTTCATTGCCTGATCAAAGTCAACGAGATGTCCGTCGAACTCCGGTCCGTCAACACATGCGAATTTTACTTCTCCGCCAACCATCAGACGGCATGCTCCACACATACCGGTTCCGTCTACCATGATCGGGTTCATGGATACAACGGTAGGAATCTCAAGCTTCTTGGTAAGGATGGTAACGAATTTCATCATGATCATCGGTCCGATTGCGACACATACATCATAATGTTTTCCCTCATCGATCAATGCCTGTAACTGCTGGCAGCCATTTCCGTGAAATCCGTAAGTACCGTCATCCGTACATACATATACATTTCCGGCTACTGCCTTCATCTCATCCATATAAAAAAGCAGATCCTTAGTACGGGAACCCATGATCACGTCTGCATCAATTCCGTGCTCATGCAACCATTTTACCTGTGGGTATACCGGTGCGGTTCCCAGACCTCCTGCGATAAATACAATTTTCTTTTTTCTGGTCTCCTCAAGGTTCTCCTCCTCACAGAGTTCGGACGGACATCCCAAAGGTCCAACGAAATCTTCGAGAGCATCGCCCTCATTTAAGGCCATCATACGCTCGGTTCCTGCGCCAATCGTCTGTACCACGATGGTGACAGTCTCCTTCTCTCTGTCATAGTCACAGATCGTAAGCGGAATACGCTCTCCTACTTCATCTGTCTTTGCAATGATAAACTGTCCCGGCAGACACTCATTGGCCACACGCGGTGCCTTGATGTCCATCAGGATAATGTTATCTGCCAATGTTTCTTTTCGAACAATCGGGTACATAAACTGCCTCCTGTATGTAATAAATTTAATCTAATCCCTGTTCTCTTTTTCTGCTGAATACAAAAAGAGGTGCATAACACACCTCTTTATTGTATATGACTTCTTCACTTTTCGCAACGACTTTTTACGAAAAATATACAAGCTCATCTTCCGGTTTCTGGGCTTTTTCGATGGAAACCGGGTAAAGAACCGGTCCTTTTCCCTTATATTCCCGTGCAAATTCGACACGAATCTCTGCCGTAATTGTAATCCATGACTTGTGCGGAAGTTCCTCTTCCCGGTCATATTTACATTTGAAACCGATAAATGTCACATCCTCAATGCAGCAGGTCATCGCAAACCGTCCCGGAACAAACACGCCTTTCTTGAGTTTATCCGGATTATATACCAGAGCCAGAAATTTTACTTTCTTGCGATCGTATTTCTTGTAATTTTCCATGGCATCCATGTACCAGATAGCATAATCCGCATCGGTCAGCTCAATCACATCCTGATTGATATCAAACGGTAATTCCTCCGGACGCTCATCAATCGTTCCGTCCTTGCGCTCATAGACAATCTGTGCTTTCCGGTTGATGTTCTTAATGGTACGGCGCAGATGTCCGCGGTCGGTATCATCATCTGTACGGTTAAAAATAACTACATCACTGGAAAAAACCTGTTCCTGCATCATTGCACGCATATTATTCATATACAGATCATACGTCGTGGAATCTACGGTCGCCAGTGACTGTACAATCACCCAGCCCTCCGGCATTTTTGCCTCAAGCAGCTTGTCCATCCCCCAGGTGCCGTTGTACTCGATAAAAATTTGTTCCGGCTGATAGGTGTCCTGGATTTCCTGCAGTTTTGCAGGCGTAAAATCCTCTTCCTCTTCGACCGTTACCAGCTTGAAGTTGATGGTTGCCAGTTTTGCTTCGTCATATTCTTTCTCGCCGTCTTCGCACATGATGATAATGCCTTTCGAACCATCACCGAAGTTATTCTCAAACAGCGTTTCTTCTACGAGAGTTGTTTTTCCGCTGTCCATAAATCCTGTAAATAAATATACCGGAATATCCTGTGCCATAATTGCTCTCCTTACATTTTTATTGGGGTTTACAGCATTTTAAAGACCAAATGTCTTCAGTAATTCATCCTCATGAATCTCCGTTCCGATTACCACGATACGTCCGGTGTAATCCGGCTCACCCTCACGGATCTCATACTCGCCCGGAACCATATCAAAGTACAGCCAGGTGCCATCGGTACTCTCCACCATACCTTTGGAGCGGAGGATATTGTCAGAATCGACAAACTTCTTAAGTACTTCCTCAAGTTTTGCACGCTCGAATTTGTGCGGTGTCTCCTTGCCCCAGCTGGTAAATACATCATCTGCATGATGATGGTGATGGTGCTCATGCTCATGGCAGCCACAGGTACAGTTTTCATCATGCTCATGGTCATGGTCTTCGTGGTCATGGTCATGATGATGCTCATGGTCTTCATGGTCATGATGATGGTGCTCATGCTCATGTTCTGCCTCTTCCTTTGCATGATGTGCCTCGGCAAGAGCCTTCATCTCCAGGTTATCCTGTCCTTCCATTACCTTAAGGATCTGTTCTCCGGATAATTTTGCCCAGTCTGTTGTAATAATGGCAGCCTTTGGATTCAATTCCTGAATTTTATTGACACAAAACTCCAGCTGTTCCGGTGTTGCATTCTGGCTGCGGCTTAAAATGACAGTTGTCGCATACTCGATCTGGTTGTTGAAAAACTCACCGAACGCCTTCATCTGCTTGCTCGCCTTAAGCGCGTTTACAACCGTTACCAGTGCGTTTAATTTTACATCCTGCTCTTTTTCAATATCAATCACGGACTTCATAACATCGGAAAGCTTACCGACTCCGGATGGCTCAATCAAAATACGATCCGGATGATACTTGGTGATGACTTCATTTAAGTTCTTTCCGAAATCACCAACTAAAGAACAGCAGATGCATCCGGAATTCATCTCTGTAATCTGGATTCCAGCATCCTTTAAAAAACCACCGTCAATGCCGACCTCGCCAAATTCATTCTCGATAAGGACAATCTTTTCCCCGGTAAATGCCTCATCAATCATCTTTTTGATAAAAGTTGTTTTTCCGGCTCCTAAGAATCCGGAGATAATATCTATTTTGGTCATGATAATCCACTCCTTTTTGTTTTTTCAAAATCTATTTTATTTTACTCGTTTTTTTATAATAATGCAAGTTGTGACACAGCCAGTCTAATAATGCATATGATAAAGTTTTTCATACACACCGCCCCGTGCCAGCAGTTCTTCATGGGAACCGGATTCCGCAATCCCATCTTCTGTCAGAACCAGAATTTTTTGTGCATTCTGGATCGTTGTCAGACGATGGGCGATCACAAATGTCGTACGGTTCTTTGCCAGTTTCTCCAATGATTCCTGTACGACCCTCTCGCTCTCGTTATCCAGCGCGGAAGTTGCCTCATCAAAAATCAGAACCGGTGGATTTTTCAAAAAAACACGGGCTATGGAAAGCCGCTGCTTCTGCCCTCCGGAGAGCTTGATTCCACGCTGTCCGATATCTGTATCATATCCATCGGGAAATGCCATGATAAATTCGTGGGCATTGGCATTTTTTGCAGCCGCAATCACTTCTTCCCTTGTCGCATCCGGCTTTCCATACCGTATATTTTCAAAAATCGTTCCCGCAAACAGGTATACATCCTGCTGCACCATTCCGATATGGTCACGCAGGCTCTTTAACGTCACCTTACGGACATCTTTCCCATCCACGCGGATACATCCTCCGGTCACATCATAGAATCTCGGAATCAGGGAACAAAGCGTTGTCTTTCCGGCACCGGATGATCCCACCAGTGCCATATATGCCCCTGCAGGCACATGCAGATTGATCCGGTTAAGCACCTTCTCCTGATTGTCTTTGTACTGAAAAGAAACATTTTCAAAATCAATGGTTCCTTTCACATCGGTCAGTGCTACAGCATCGTTTGCATCCTGGATTTCCGGTTCAATATTCATAATTTCCTGAAACCGTTCAAATCCCGTATAGCCATTCTGAAACTGCTCGGTAAAGTCCACCAGTGTCCGGATTGGATCCGTAAATACCCCAATATACAGCAAAAACGTAACCAGATCATTGACCGTGACCATTCCCTTTGCAATGAGAACCCCTCCGGCAAGGATGACATTTACCTGAATCAGTGTTGTAAAAACGCCAACCCCGGCCTGAAAACTGCCCATGTAATGATAACTGTTCTTCTTTGCCGCAAGAAATCCGTCATTTCCATGACGAAATTTTTCGTTTTCAATCGCCTCATTGGCAAACGATTTCACCACACGGATACCTGACAGATTATCCTCGATCTGTTCATTAATCTCGGCAATTTTAATGCGGTTCTGCTGAAAGGCCCGGCGCATCCGCTTATTTAACGCAAATGCAAATACAAACATAACCGGAAGCACCGCAAACGCGGCAAGCGCAAGCCATCCATTAATGTTGAGCAGGATCACAAACGCTCCCACTATCTTTAATACCGACAGGATAATATTCTCCGGGCCATGGTGCAGCAGTTCTGTAATATCAAATAAATCTGCCGTCACACGGCTCATCAGCTGTCCGACTTTTGCATCATCATAAAAAGAAAAAGACAGCTTCTGCAGATGCCCAAACAATTCGGCCCGCATGTCATATTCCATTTTTGCCCCCATCACATGTCCATAATTTCCGATAAAAAACCGGCTGTAACAGTCCAATGCCAGAAGCACAAACAATCCGATGCCAATCAAAAAAAGTTTCCGCAACATCATCTGGGGCTGCTGATAAATCAGAGTCGATGTCACATACCGCACAACCAGTGGAATGGTCAGTGCCACTGCCGCAGAAAGTGTCGCAAATAACATGTCTGCCGCAAAAACTGCCCGGTAGGGTTTGTAATAGCTTATCATTTTTTTCAGATTTTGATTCATGGTTCACCTCATCCTGATCATTTTTACAAAAAAGCACCCCGCGAGTTATCCCGCGGGGTTAAATACATTAGTTGTATTTTCTTTTTCTAGCAGCTTCAGATTTCTTCTTACGCTTTACGCTTGGCTTCTCGTAATGCTCTCTCTTACGAATCTCCTGCTGGATACCAGCCTTCGCACAGTTTCTCTTGAAACGACGTAATGCGCTATCTAAAGTCTCATTCTCTTTTACGATTACACTAGACATTCTTTCCTAACCTCCCTCCAGTTGCGATATTGTGCATCAACTGTAAGGTAATCTTAATTGCACTATCGATTATTTTAACAAAATATCCTGATTTGTCAATAGTTTTTCCGAAATTTGCATAGTTTTTTTCTTCCACATGCTTAAAGCTTTGTAAACACGGAAGTTTCTTTCTTCAATCCCTCTGCAATCGCAAAGTTCTCATCCATCTTCTTGGAAATTTTATCCATATCGGATACAAGAACCTGTGTGCTGTCCGCTGCCGAAACGACTCCACTGACGCCTTCCTCGATCGCATGGGAAATCGTATTTACGGAATTTGCAATCTCATCCATGGAATTCTGTAAAGAATCCGTCTTTGCCTCAAAATCTGCCATGACACTTTCGATAAATGTTGCCTTGTCATGATATGCCCCACCGGATTCCACAAACTTCTGGAATTCCGGCAGGATTTTTTCATTCATGTACTCTACCAGTCCGTTTGCATTGTCTGCAAGATTATGTACTGCAGTTATAACAATGGCATTGATGCTCTGGATATTGTTAGCCGCTTCCTGACTGGCGGCTGCCAACTGACTGATTTCGGAAGCAACCACTGCAAATCCTTTTCCTGCATCCCCGGCACGGGCAGCCTCAATGGATGCGTTTAATGCAAGCAGGTTTGTCTGGCTTGCAATATTTAAGATGTCGTTTGTCAGATTGTCTACCTGATTGACACTGTTGCTGTCCTCAATTGCCTGACTCAGCACGGAAACAATGTCATTTACTTTCGCACCCGTTGTATCCATATTTTCACGTGCAGCATGTTCCATTGCCTCTGCATGCTCTTTCATTTCTTTGGTATACTGATTGATTTCAATCGTTTTCTCTGCAATTGACTTGACTTCACCGGCAACCGATTCGGTATTTTCATTAATCCGTGAAGCATTGTCGGAAATATCCTGCATCGTTGCAGAAAGTTCTTCCGTCAGTGCGGACAGATCGGACACACTTCCATTGGAAGTCTGCACACTCTCACGCACTTCATTTACAACACCCTCAAGTTCCCTGGAATTGCTGCTGATCATCCGGAAAATTTCCTGCAGCTTTGCCATAAAAGCATTGATGCCTCCACCGACAGATGCCACTTCTTTGTTGTTGGTAATGGTAACCCTGCGGGTCAGGTCACCCTGCCGGTTATCAATTCCAGAAATAATCTCATTTATTTCCCTGTTCGTATTTGTAAGCGGATAGATTACCCACCGAAGCACTGCCACCATTGCTGAAAAAAGTGCTGCAATACTAATCAGAATCGTCACTACGCTTGTTCCGATTGAACTATGGTATGCAGATGTCAGTTTCTGTCTCTGTGCATCTGCATCCTGATTTACAATTTTCTTGATACTTTCGATATCCGACTCAATGGCATCTGCACACTTGCTGATTTTTCCATTCGCAAGTTCATAGGCATCTTCATTTTTCCCTGCTGCGGAAAATGCCATAACATTGGCACATTCATACTTTAATTCTTCGTAATTTTTTTGGATGTCATTGTATTCTTTTTTGGTATCCGGTGTCACGTATGTCTTGTAACTTTCCAGATCTTTCTCCAATGCATCTTCCTGACTGCGGATTTTTTCCACCAGCTGGATCATGGAATCCAGATCCACCGCTATGATATGGGACAGACCCAGATTATGGATGTCCTGCGTCTGTTTCTGGATTTCTGCCAGACCCGAAACATTCTTTAAAGATACTTCCGAAATCTGTACGGCACTCCGGTTAACGTTCCTGATATTGGAAACAGACATCACATTCGAGATGATACTGAATATTCCAAGTATAAATACCGGAATTAAAATGATAAGTTTGGTACTTAATTTCTTTTTCTGATTCATATACTCCACCTCTTAGCCTGCTGCTGATTTTGTAATACCATCGACCAGATTATCCATCAGTTCCTGTAACTTTACGTGGTTTGGATTTCCTGCTGCCATCGTATTCCCGAATGCCTTGCTTGCATCCCAGTAACTGTTTCCGACACGCTGCAGTTTTCCGAATTCCGACTGTGCAATCACTGCCTGAATGGATGGGGAAGCCTTAACCGCATCCGAATCCGCTGCCTTTGTATTGGAAGGTCCCTGTCCGTTCATCTCAAACCGGACAGTCTGGTTCTGCTCATTGGTCAACCAGTCTGCCAGTTTTGCTGCCCACTGTGGATTTGCCGAATAAGCACTGACTCCCATCAGCTTATAGCCGGTAAAGGAAGCCATCTGTACCTGTTTTCCTGCCACGGTATAGGTCGGAAGCTTGGCTGCGCCAATATCATCTCCCCAGATCTTTTTCAGTTCGGTCTCACTCCATACACCGCTTACCCCTGCAATTACACTGCCTTTTTTTGCACCTTTAATAAAATCTTCATTCACCGCATTTTCAAATCCACTGCTGGAACTGATATCAAGCATCGCCTGCGCAATATCCACGCCTTTGATATCCCCTTCGGTGGAATTCCATTCACAGTGGTTTGTCACATTGTCATCATTGATACCGAAATCCAGTCCTGTATTTCCGAAAAACGAATACAGATACCAGCCGGAAGACCAGTCCATCATAAACTTCTTATGATTTTTTTCTGCTACTTTTAAAATGCCGTCAAGGGTTTTGACATCCGAATCACTCAGGTACTTTTTGTTATAATACAAAAAATACCCATTGTCTGCAGTCATGGGATATGCATAAAGCGTATCATCGACTGTGGCAGCGTCTATTGCGCCCTCCACATTTGCTTTTTTCACTTCGTCCGCATTCGGAACCGGATACAATGCACCGCCGGCCACCATAGAAGCCACCTGGTCATCTGCAAGAATAAACACATCAGCTGCGTTATGCACATCTCCAAGCACATTGTCACGCGTATCGGAATCCGCATTCTGTTCCAGGGTGATATCAAAAGTTGCCTGACCCTTATACTCTTCTTTGAAACTGTCGATCATCTTATTCAACGCATCATACGTTGATTCCTCTGCCCACACTCTCAGTTTTACCGTTCCGCTCGTCCTGTCCGTCTCCTGTGCACTGCCCTGCGTGGTCTCCGTTGCACCCTGAGGTACCGCCGATGCGCAGCCGCCCAGCATGGACACAGCAAAGATTCCTGCCAGCATGGCTGACAATAACCTCTTTCTCTTCATAAAGTCTCTCCCTTTCTTCATGTCGTTTCCACCTTTTGTTGTATATACACAAATTTCACAGTGGATTTACTGTTATTATACTATAAATATTTGCAAAAAACAGGTAAAATTGCATTTTTATTGCGCATTTTTACCTGTTTTTTGCGTTTTTATTATATTCTTTTATACGTTATCAGTGATAGATTATTTCAACATGTTTTCCAGTGCCGTCTTCGCCTGTGCAATGGCATCCGGAATACCAGCCGGATTCTTTCCACCGGCCTGTGCCATATTCGGACGTCCACCGCCGCCACCGCCGACGTTTCCGGCGATCGCCTTGATCAGATTACCGGCATGTGCCCCCTGCTTCATCGCTGCATCGGTTGCCATGGCAATCAGGTTTACCTTTCCGTCACAATCGGATGCGATCACTACGACGCCCTCACCGATCTTGTCCTTCAGCTGGTCACCGAGATCACGCAGACCATTCATATCCACACCAGATACGCTGGTTGCCAGAAGCTTCACACCTTTGACATCCTCGATCTGATTCATCACATCCCCAAGTGCATCCTTGGCTGCCCTGCTCTTTAACGCCTCGTTCTCGCTCTGCAGATCTTTCATCTCTGCGGTCAGATGCTCCAGACGTTCCTTAAGGTTTGCAGGTGTAGACTTTACAACCTTCGCTGCTTCCCGGAACTCTTCTTCCATCTTTTTGTAATATGCAATCACATTGTCACCAGTCAGTGCTTCGATACGGCGCACACCGGCTGCAACACCGCTCTCTGAAAGAATCTTAAATGTCTTGATCTCTGCAGTATTCTTTACATGTGTACCGCCACAGAACTCCCTGGAGAACTCTCCCATGGAAACGACACGGACTTTTTCCCCATACTTTTCGCCAAACAGAGCCATTGCCCCGGTCTTCTTTGCCTCATCAACGGTCATGATATCGGTACGGACTTCCATGCCCTCGTTGATCTTTTCATTGACCATGATTTCCACTTTCTGTAACTCTTCCGGAGTCATGGCTGCAAAGTGGGTGAAATCAAATCTGGTACGCTCACTGTCCTGATAAGAACCCGCCTGCTCGACATGTGTACCCAGCACTTCGCGGAGTGCTTTCTGCAGTAAATGGGTTGCCGAATGGTTTGCACAGGTCTTTGCGCGAAGGTCTGCATCTACCATCAGTTCCACTTCCTCGCCGGTATGGATCATGCCGGACACCATACGCCCGATATGTCCGTATTTACCGCCCAGAAGCTTAACCGTATCCTCAACCTGGAATACACCGTCCGCCGTACGGATCTGTCCCTTATCGCCCTGCTGACCGCCCATCGTGGCATAAAACGGAGTCTTCTCTACGATAATGGTTCCTGCATCCCCATCGGAAAGTGCTTCCACGATCTCGGTCTCGGTCGTCATAACCGTAACTTTAGAAGCATATGTCAGATTCTCGTATCCGACAAATTCTGTTGTGATAGAAGGATCAATCTGCTCGTAAACCGTTGCATCCGCACCCATGTAGTTTGTCACTTTACGGGCACTTCTGGCTTTCTGTCTCTGTTCTTCCATACAGGCCTTAAACTCGTCCTCATTATAGGAAAAGCCCTTTTCTTCAAGGATTTCTTCGGTCAGATCTACCGGGAATCCATAAGTATCGTAAAGTTTGAATGTATCGGCACCGGAAAGTTCCTTTTTGCCGTTTTTCTTCATCTCCTCCATCAGGTCAGACAAAATGGCAAGTCCCTGATCGATGGTCTTATTGAATTTCTCTTCTTCCTGTGTCAGAACCTTAAAGATAAATTCTTTCTTCTCTTCCAGTTCCGGATATCCATCCTTGCTCTCATTGATGACAGTTTCTGATAATTTTGCAAGAAACAGTCCGTCAATTCCAAGCATCTTTCCGTGACGTGCCGCACGACGGATCAGACGGCGCAGAACGTAGCCTCTTCCTTCATTGCTTGGCATAACACCATCGGATACAAGAAATGTGGAAGAACGGATATGATCCGTAATCAGACGGATGGATACGTCATCCATGGCATCTACTTCATACTTCTTTCCGGACATCTCACAAATCTTGTCGCGGATCGCTTTCATGGTATCAATATCAAATACGGAATCCACATCCTGCATAACAACTGCCAGACGCTCAAGTCCCATACCGGTATCAATATTTTTCTGGGAAAGCTCGGTATAACCGCCCTTGCCGTCCCCTTCAAACTGTGTAAACACGTTGTTCCATACTTCCATGAAACGGTCACAATCACAGCCTACTTTACAATCCGGACTTCCGCATCCGTATTTTTCGCCTCTATCATAGTAAATTTCAGAACACGGACCACATGGACCGGCACCATGCTCCCAGAAGTTGTCACATTCTCCGGTCTCAGGATCACGGTAAAAACGTGTGATCTTCTCTCCCGGAACTCCTACTTCCCTGGTCCAGATCTCATACGCTTCCTCATCTTCTCCATAAATGGACGGATACAGACGATCCTCCTCAAGCCCAAGTACCTTTGTCAGGAATTCCCATGACCAGGCAATCGCTTCATGCTTAAAATAATCCCCAAAAGAGAAGTTTCCAAGCATCTCAAAGAATGTAAGGTGACGCGCAGTCTTTCCTACATTTTCAATATCTCCGGTACGCACACACTTCTGACATGTAGTCACACGTCTGCGTGGCGGAATCTCCTGTCCTGTAAAATACGGCTTGAGCGGTGCCATTCCCGCATTGATGAGTAATAAGCTGTTGTCATTGTGTGGTACTAATGAAAAGCTCTTCATGACAAGATGTCCCTTGCTCTCGAAGAAGTCAAGATACATCCGGCGCAGCTCATTTACGCCATAACTCTTTTTCATTACCAGTTCCTCCAAAATCATTCTTTCGTCGTGTCAGCCTTCGCATCCTTGTGCCTGCGGAGTCTGATACCAATAAACGCCCCTAATCCGCCGATCAAAGCCAAAGCAGCCATCTCGACCACATATCTGCCAATACATAAAAGAAAATCTGTCATATAGTTTTCTCCTCTCTGTTGTTACCCCATTAACTTAATTATTATATATGAATTTTTCTGTAAATTCAAGAGTTAGAGTTCCCCGAACGGAAATACCTGATTCTCCCTTTCAATTTCAATTACGCGGTCTGCCATTCCAAGATTTGTAATGTGTTTTTTGTATTCCCTGATTGCAGAATAATCCTGCCACATATGCATCGGGAAAACAAATTCTGCATCGGTGTTTTTCAGCACAAAATCAATCCCGAGTGTCTGATACGGTCCCAGCCGCGGATCCATCGGGACAAACGCAAAATTGACCGGCTTGTCCGCAAGCTTACGGATCTCGTGCCGGAAAGTGCGTTCCTGTTTGCCGTTTATAAGTTCTCCCACATGTTCCATCTTCCAGTCGTTTAAATCTCCTGCATGGAAGATACTCACCCCACGCACATTCACATAAAATGCCACTCCTGCATCGGTAGACAAAAGGGTCTGGATCTTTAGATCATCCACTTCATAATGGTTGTTTGCGGAGACAAACGTCACTTTTTTCCGCACCCCCGGGTCAATTCCATGCTTTTGCAGAAAATGCGGACTGATGCGGATATCCTTGGATAAAATATAATGTACATTGGTATATTTTTCACTCCAGCGCAGAATATCCATGTCAAAATGATCCTGATGTTTGTGGCTGGCAAACATATAGATTTTTGTATCCGGTGCGTAATCTGGAATCTTTCCCGTAAAGTGGAAACCATTCACCCGGTCCCCGCCAAAATAATCAAAAATCAATACCAGATCATCCACTTCCACCAGAAAACAGCTGTGATGTATAAAAATTACCTGCATGTTATTCCAATCTCCTTTATCATCTGTGTTACAAGCTTTTGAAATACCGGAGCCACCGCATCGGCTGCTTCCTGCACCTCCTTATGGGACAATGGCTGTGGCGAAATGCCGCATGCCAGATTCGAGATACAGGAAATTCCCACAATCCGCATCCCCATATGATTCGCCGCCACAGCCTCACATGCCGTACTCATTCCTACGGCATCTGCTCCGAGTGTACGCGCCATTGCCACCTCCTGTGGCGATTCATAGGCCGGCCCGGTAAACTGCAGATACGTTCCCTCTTTTAAATCCGCCCCGGTCTCTGCCGCACATTTTTTTGCGATTTTCTGTAAATCATAATCATAAATCCGGCTCATATCCGGAAACCGCGGTCCCAGTTCCTCTATATTTTCT
>UMJX01037589.1_pt1 | contig 12956 bp, 14 predicted proteins | sample 1966131 | NCBI WGS metagenome assembly UMJX01 (sample SAMEA4836162, study PRJEB28245) | human gut metagenome | biome: gut microbiome; material: fecal sample | place: Denmark | collected 2008 | reverse complement strand
TTCATTGACTGCACGAACATACCGCCAGAACCGCAACAAGGGTCAATGTTCCTACTGATTTTGATACAATAGAAAAAGCCTTCTCCGGAGCAAAAGCGGCCGAAAAAGGCTTGAAATAAGGGCTTCCGAGGTCATACGCTGACTTTGGAATCCCTTGTTTTATGTGTTTAGTTGTCCTGCTGCCGCTCGGTAATGCGGCGGGGTGCCAGCCTTGCGGTGTAGTGATTTTGGAATAATTAAAAGGTGCGGAAAAATTAAAAGGTGATAATCACACAATAGGCTTCAGTTTATTTTCCAGTATAACGCGATTTTTCTTTATCAACTCACACTCCCAAATCCTAATAACAGTCCATCCTCTTTTTTCAAAAAGCGCCGTTATCTGCCGATCGTGATCCATATTTCTTTTCCGCTTTTTTTCCCAATACTCTGCATTATCGTTCGGCTTAGTATTTCTGCAATCATGTCCATGCCAAAAACAGCCATCAACAAAAATCGCTATACGCTTATCAAGAAAAACAAAATCGGGATGCCCTTTAACATTGTAGTGGCGTCTCCATCCGGTAATGTTCCGCTCGGAAAAATACTGGATTAGTTTTTCCTCGGTACTTTTATTCCCAGAAGACTTAACGCGCTGCATAATCTGCGACCGCTTTTCCTTAGAAAACACATCAGCCATAAATCACCGTATCTTATTCGGAGGCACCTTTCTGAATAATCATTTGTAGATTCTTGTCATACCGATAACTGTCAATCTTTTTGTCAACGATGAGGGGAATGGCTTCCTCGATGATGTTGAGCGGTACGGTAAACCATTCCTTGGGATAATGTATAATACCCTCATCATCACGCACTTCAAAATATACATTGACGTTGCTGAAAAAACTGTGGATGCTTGCTTCAAGATAGGGTACGTCCAGATTATAGCACCTTATCGTCAATACAACTTCGACATCGTTCATTAGATATGTCGGTTCATGAACTGCGTTTTTAATGCGCGTTGTAACGTCACCAGAACAATATCCGATTTTGTATAAGTTCCGTATGGATCGGATTTGTGGCGCACGACTCAAACTACGAAGTACATAGATGTAGCCGTTCTGAACATCGGATGCGTCGATGCTGACAAAACCTTCTTTTTGTTCAATCAGGTCGCTTATGCAAAAACCATCGAGTTTTAATGCTTTTCCAAGAGAGCGATAGAGCATTGATGATTCTGTACCATTATCGAAGATACACCTTGTCCTACCCTCACGGCGTACTTTTGCGCCACTCTTATACTCGATTTTTTGTTTGACTGCCAAGTTCTGCTCCAGGTAAAGAACCACGCCACGAAGAACATAGTAACATCCTTCATGCAGATCGCCTTCTTTGAATTCCACAAGACGCCTACGACCGTGTTCCAAATCATCATGAATCTGCTGGAAAGCCTTTTCATAAAGATCGAAATCTTTACACACTTTCCGATGGGCAATGTAGTCGGGACGAAGTCTCTCTGATGGTTTAACATGGGATAGGGTATATATACTATCAGCCTCATCATCTCCGTCCAGCAATCCAAGTGGATCATCGTTTATCAGTTCTTCAACTGAGACGGATTTTGTTTCCTCGCTTTCCAACAGATTATAGTAATCATATGGCAAAAGCGTCTTTACTTTCTTGGGGTCTTTTTTTATTGCTGCGAGACGTGAAGCAAGACGATACTCACCTATATCGTCACCGAGTTCTGGGCATCGCTGGTTTGTTTCATAGAAATCGGATATTTCTTGAAAACTATCAATTAACCTGCTGTCCTGTGGTGAAACGAGGGTAGCTTTCGGCTCATCAACGGCAAGCAACCCTAGGAGATCGCTTTCAAATATTTCGGATAATTTGTCTTTCTTTGTTTTCTCATCCATTCTTCTGCTCCCTCTTTAATTGACGCAGGTATATTAGTGCTTCAGCAAGGCGCCTTTCAGTAGGATCGAGCGCATCCAATGAGGGCTGCCGACGCGTCACCTTGACAAACTCATTGATTTTCGGCCACAGATATATTGCCTCGTCATCCGTCATATTGACCTTAAATGCGGCGATACACTCCTGGATAGATTTAAGTACTTTTGGAGTGATGGACTTGGAGATTACTTCAAATGCCTGTTGGAACGGATTAATGGAGTCGATAAGGTCAATATTAAGTTCATCAAGGTTTACGAACTTACCGCTCATATCAATAAACCTGCGATTCCCATCCGTTTTAACATTTGAACCGCGAATCACCATATCTGCAACTAAATGCTCACGGACTTCTTCAACCTCATCCTCTGACAGATGAGGATATCTTGTCATGATTATTTTGGGAATCATGATTTTGTTAATCACTTCTGGATCGACCACTCCGCTTACTGCCTTTGCAATTTGTGGGTCTTGCAGGATATTGGCTTTAAGATCGGTGAGGTCAGAGTCCAGAATATTCTTTACATTCTGCGTTGAGGGCTGTCGCATTCCTCCAACACGGATAGTCCGTGCGTCATCTGCTTTATCATCATCGGAACCTTCCGTTGGCTTCGGTTTAAAATTGAAGTTAGGTGCAAGCACCTGCTCCATAAGGAGAGAAGCAGTAATGGCTTTCAGCATATTGTTTACGGATTCAACCACTTCCTCACTTTCGGCGTCTGGTTCTGCAATCAAATTTGTAAATTGAGCGTGAGTTTTATTCTCGCTATCGCGGGTGCAACGTCCAATTATCTGTATGATTTCAGTCAAAGAACCACGATATCCTACTGTGAGTGCGTGTTCGCAGAATGGCCAGTCAAATCCTTCTTTTGCCATGCCGAGAGCTATTATGAGGTCAACATCATCAACATCCTTAACATTGCGGAGGTATTCCACAACTTTTTCTCTTTCGGAGGCATTATCGTTTACCAAATCTGCAACCTTGATTATTTTTCCATCTGATCTCCGAGAAACAAATATAATATTTGTTTCAGGGTCAACATGATCTACAGTACCGATGGCATCAATAATCGTATCTACTTCAATATACTTGTCCTTAGTGGATTCCCCAGAATTCACGCTTGGAATGTGAAGAATCGTTTTCTTATCTGTGTCCAAAACTTCCATAATGGCAGACGTGTATTTGCCTGAATAGAAGTGAAAGCCTATGCCAAGCGACTTTAGATAGGTATAACCATTAAGTTGCTCATAGTAGTTATATGTTACCTTGTAGAACTTTGCTTCATCTTCGTATGAAAGGACAGGGATACAATCGCCACGGAAGTATGAGCCGGTCATAGCAAGAATATGCACATTTTCCTGTTTCATGAGTGCGCGAACAAGTTCGCCGAGTTTACTCTCGTAGTCGGCAGAAACATGATGAAATTCATCTACCGCAACGAGACAGTTTCCGAACTTAGCAGCACCGATTTTATCGAAAGCAAAACGAAGGGTGGCGTGAGTGCAGAGCAATACAGTCTCATCGGAATCCATAAATTTCTTAAATGTTTCGACCTTGCTGTTTTCCCCTCCAGGAACACATAGGTTATACTTCTCGGAAACCTCCCAATCGCTGTGGAAGCCATACTTTACTAACTCAGTAGAAAGAAACGATTTTCCTATGGAGCGTTCTGGAACGGCAACAATAACCTTTTTAACTGCGCCAGTCTTCAGTTTATCCAACGCAATAAACATCAGCGCACGGGATTTTCCCGATGCGGGCGGTGCTTTCAGCAGAATATACTGAGAGTTCCTGGCGTTATATGCTCGCGCCTGCATGGGGCGCATTCCCATTTCATTCACGGCAGTAGTCTGACCGGTTGTTTCATAGGTGACATTAATAATGTTTTCCATGTTATCCTCCAATTTTCTCGTAAAGTTCAAACAGGCAGTCGAGTCGCTCGTCATCGCTTACGAAAGGTTCGTCTCGATAGCATCGCTCAATTTGTAAATCAAGCATGGAATGTGCAAAACGAAGGTTGTCACTCATCTCGTCCTTTTTATACATTTGAGCATATGTTTTATCAAATTCTTCTTCACGGACTGCTATTATCTGGTTTACGCAGTTTCGGATCTCTTTCTTTTGCTCATCCGTGATCGCAGGAAATGGGAAGGTGTTATACCCTAACTCGCTCGAATAGCGAATTCGCGTTTCCAATCCTCCGCAAACTGCTTTAATCCACAGATTATGCATTTTTGATGATACGACACCGAATATCCAGGGATCACAGTCATAGATTACAAAAGCAAGGTTTGTAACCACAGTTTTCTTATCTATAAAACCAACTGGAATATATTCTCTGTTTTCGGAGGATACAGATGGAACAACGAGAGAGTTCGTAGTGGTCTCATGCATCTCTCTGAACCTATAAGGATATGCGGCAAGTCTCTGCGCATTCTTATCTGTTTTGCTAAGTCTCAAATCTCGGACAAGGTCTACCCGCTCCTTTATTACAGGAATTTCGAGCGCAGCGTCCGCTTTATCGTCAGTTATCCAGAAACACCATCTTTCTATGCCGTTTATGAATTCATCTGAACCAACTATGCGCCGCATATATTGTAAGACACGTCTATCTTGCTCCACAATATGATTTTTTGTTGCAACGTCCATAAGTAGATAGCCACCATCATAAGGCATATTTCCCTTTATCATGTATGGAAGGCTGCTTATAGGGCGTTTCCGTTTTTGTACTAAAGTGGAACCTGGAGTCAAATATGGACTGATCTGCGTAGGTTCAGTCATAACTGTCTGCGAGTATAACTCGCACCTGCGTGTATCGGAATTGTTCACGACGCCAATAATTACGACAGTAACTGCGGTGGTATTTCTTGCGTCGTTGCGCCATTTAAAGGCTTTATGACCGAAACAAATATGTATACCATATTCAAACAACTTCGGCCATAGGAGACTGACTTGTTCTCCCTGCGTGAGAGAATTTGTGGTGACAAAAGCATATGCTCCGCCGTGTATGTGAATATACTTTGCAGCAAGTAAAAACCAGCAAGCGGCATAATCGAGGTTTTTGTAATTGGAATATCCGTTAAAAACGTAATCCATATCTGCGTTCTGCTCGTCATTGCGCTTTCTGGCACCTTTGTAGGAAGGGTTACCAATAATATATGTTTCAGCTGTACCTGGACAGACAGAATCCCAAGGTATGCGAGTAGGATTGCCGGTTACAATATTGTTATTGAAAAGCACATCAATATCCGTCTGAAGTGTGGCCAAAGATGTATTTTTGCTTTGCAGTACGACAAATAACAATCCCATTCTTGCGATAGTACTGGAAAACGGATTCGATTCGATGCCATAGAAATTGGTTATGGGCATGAGCGGCATATCCGTGATTCCTGCCGAAGAAGCAATCTTGGAGAGCAACAAATTAAGTTCCCTAAAGGTAATCAGGAGAAAATTGCCACAGCCGCAGGATGTGTCGAATACGCATATGTTCCTTATGCGTCCTATCAGAGAGATACAACCGTTGCTATCATTTTTGCAATTTTCATATTCAGAGTAAAGGGCATTAAGGAATAGCGGTCCTATGACCTTTTGCACATTTTCAGTAGCTGTGTAATTTCCAGTAATGATCTCGTCATCGGGGACAATTATCGATTGAATCAACGATCCGAGGATTTCAGGATCGACGTTTGCCCAATCGAAGGACATAATTTCGAGCATTAGACTACGCATATTCTTGGTAAAGGCAATGCTACTGATATCTTTATCAAACAAACGTGAGTCAATATAATTTACCTGTTTGAAGTAGAGTGGCAGATTGCCATGATCTGGATTCCTCATTGCATGATATAGCAATGCCATAAAGTCGGAAAAATCTCTGCCAGATTCTTCTGTGTACTTTTGCGCGAAAACATATAGAGAAGAATCTCCCGCCATCAGTAATCCCATACTGTCGATAACACAGCAAAAGAGAGTACGACAAACCAATTCACTGATATCAATCAGGTCGGTTTGTGCATTATTCAATCTGCATTCGTTATACAATTGTGCAAACTTTTCACTAACCTTAATATTAACAGAGATATTCTCTTCGACAACCGGCTTCTCTCTGCCTATAAGCGGGAAGAAGAAATCTACATGAGAATAGAGTTCTGCCTTCGTGGAAAAGAGCGTGTCTTCCGATCTTAAGTCAAAGACAAGAACTTCCTCCGCATTTGCAATCATAGCGAAACGAGTCTTAAGACTGGAAATATTATTCTTTTTCAGAATGTTTAACTCGGAGTATAGGTTGCTGCCTTCGGATGCAAGGTAAAAAATCTGTTGTCCGATACGAACGCCCTCGTTCACGTCATATGCCGATGTGGATTTGAGTCTGTCAATCGTTGAAACCGGAATATCAAAAGCACGGAGGAACCCCTCGAAAAATTCCGTACTATCAGATATAGAGCCAATGGATTTGATATCTTGCTGCAATTTGTTAATGTCAGTTATCATACCGAGTGCGCACCTTCTTTCTTCTCATACTCTAAAATACAATTGGCTACATATTCTGCCAACTTTACAGGCACGGCATTTCCTATCACTTGCTCGACATCTGTTTTCTTACCTTCAAATACGAAAGATTCAGGAAATGTTTGAATGTAGCTTCGTTCTTTGGTGGTCAAGGCGCGAACACCTTCGGAGATATCAGCCTTATCTGCATGGTGTCTCTTATAACCATCGGGGATTGGACGGTTGACTCCACGTATCGTAGCGCTTGGCTCGTGTATGCTAAAAACCGCGCGGCGATTATAGCTTCTTGGATGCATATAGTAGTATTCTGTATGGAGAGAATCGCCTAAGTAGTCATAAACAGTCATCGGCTTTTCACTTTGTCTCCCATCAAGCAATTCACCGAGAAAATCGTCTTTATCTCCAAGATGTCCTACCATGAAAAAGCGCATTCGTGCTTGTGGTACGCCACAGTAGCTTGCGTTGAGGATTCGGGTGGTAAGACCATACCCTGCATCCTTTATTATTTTTGTTGCCTTAGGGAGAACGGGCATCCTTTCAATGTTATATACATTCTCCATTACAAACCATTTAGGTCTGAGCCTGCTGATAATCTCAGCGTAGCGAATCGTGAGGTTAGCGCGTTCTCCCATGTTTCTATATCCGGCTATCGAGAAGTCTTGACATGGGGGCCCGCCGATAATAATATCTGGATGAAGTTCCTCCATTTGATGGATGGGGTCTTCTTCGTTTAAGTCGGCTTTATAAATCGGATGATTAAAATTCTGTCTATAAATATTTACGGCAGGATCCCAATTATCATACGCCGCTACAACATCAAATCCGGCGTTCTGAAAGCCGAGCGACATCCCTCCGCAGCCACTAAATAAATCAATCGTTCGCATTTTCTTTTCTCCGTTTCGGTCTGCGGTCATAAGACCTTAACGCAGTGCCCACATATTCGGCCAGCTTAACGGGGACAGCATTACCTATCATCTGGTTAAGATCGGTCTTGTTCCCTTGAAAGACGAAGTCCCTGGGGAATGTTTGGACATAGCTTCGTTCTTCAATTGTCAACGCACGGACTTGTGGCCCAATTTCGACGGGATCGGAAGGATGGCCAGGATATCCTGGAGGAATCGGTCTGTCCACGCCTCTTATTGTTTGACAAGGCTCGTCAATGCTGAATACGCCGCGCCTACTATAACTTCGTGGAACACGGAAATAATAATCGATTCCCAACGAATCTCCGAAGTAGTCGCGCATTGACATTGGAACATCGGCTAAGTTTCTATCCAGCTCTTCTTGGAGGAAATCATCTTCACCATTGAGACAACCCACCAAGAAAAAACGCTTTCGTGATTGTGGTACCCCGCAGTAGCTTGCATCAAGGATACGCTCCGTTAATCCGTACCCAGCATCCTTAAAACTGTCTTTTATCTCTTTCAAGATGGTGCTTTTTGTTATTTCCGGCACGTTTTCCATTACAAAATACTTCGGTTTTATCTGAAGAATAATATCGCGGTAAGTATATGTAAGGACAGCGCGCCCGAGATTTTCATCCCGGTGACCAGCTGAGGAGAAATCCTGGCAAGGTGGTCCGCCGATAATCACATTAGGCTTAAACGCTTTTATTCTTTTCTGAACCTTCTTGTCAGCTAAATCCTCGGAATAAATGGGATGTTCAAAATTGAGTTTATAAACATCCACTGCTGGTTTCCAATTATCATATGCGGCAAGAATCTCAAATCCCGCATTTTGGAAGCCGAGCGACATTCCACCGCAACCACTAAATAAGTCGATTGTTTTATATCTTCTAAGCATAATAATACCGAGGCATCAAGCCTCTCCACTCTCCATTTCCATAATGTCACTTGTGTCGCAATCAAGGGCATTGCATATTTTATTTATGATTTCTGTGTTTACATTTTCGTTGCGACCAAGTTTTGCGATGGAGGATGAGCTGATGCCTGCCATCCTTTGTAAGTCTTTCTTCTTCAGGTCCTTATCAATTAGAAGTTTCCATAATTTTTTATAGCTAATGTTTGCCATGCGCACTTACCTCCATGCATAATAACCCATTACATCATATCTTACCACAAAACTGCGAGAAAATCAATAAAATCTTTGAGAACACGCAAAAATTTTCTTGCGTGAAAAGTAGATAAAAATATGAACGCCATGTAAAAGTGTCAATCAAGTGCTTGACAAACCGACATTGACCGAGTATACTGGATAGTGTCAACCAGTTGATTGACTATCGTTTGAAAGGAGGAACCCAAATGGGAGCAAATGGGATGAGTTTCGGGAAGTACATTGAATCCATCCGTACCGCAAGAAGAAAATCACTTCGGGAGACGGCAAAAGCTATCGGAGTATCGCCACAGTTCTATAGCGAGGTTGAAAAAGATAGACGCTGTGCTTTTACTGCGGACAGGCTCGAATTGCTTAAGAAGTTTTTGGAAATGTCGACAGAAGAAGCCGAGGAAATGAGCAATAAGGCCGCTGAGTCTTATAAGGGCAAGAATGTGGCTGTGCCACAGGATTTTGCCGATTATATTGTTGAACGAGACTATGTGATGTCAGCCTTGCGCACTATGAAGGAAATGGATGCCGATGAAGAGGATTGGAAGAAGATGGTCGATGAGTTTGTTGCCAGCAAGAAGGGGGAAGGTCAATGATTGATTTGCGCCTGAAATACGGCACGAACAATATCCCCATTCTAAGCAACGAAACAATAGACGAACACGCCGAACGGCTCATTGGAGATTATGATTCGGGGCTTTTATCCAAACCACAGGCCATTGATGTAGAGGATTTTGCAGAGAATTATCTTGGACTACACTTCCACTTCACAGATTTGTCTCATAACGGTTTTATATGGGGTAGGATGGTATTTAACGATGCAAAAATCATAGTCTACAATCCAGACACAAAACGCCCTGATGAGGAGCCTGTGGAAAGGTCCACGATAGTTATTGATAATGGTCTGTTAGACGAAAAGAAGGAACACGCTTTTCGGTCAACCGTCATGCATGAGAGCGGTCACTCGATTTATCATGACGAGTACTATTACATCGACTATTATCAACTGCCATTGGAGGATGATAATGAGGCCGAGCATTTACCATATACATCCTGCGAGGCAAGGAGTATTGTGGGCGGACCAAGCGGCGCATCGAGAAAACTGCGAACGGATATTGAGTGGATTGAACATCAGGCCAAATATTTCAGTGCAGCCGCTTTAATGCCAAGGAAGACGATGCGGATGCTTTGCGCCGATCCAACGATTCAGCATCTGTGTTTTAGTAAGTATCCTGGATATGAGAATGATGCGCTAATCGCAATAGTTTCAAAAGTATATAACGTCTCCTATGAGTCGGCAAAGATTCGGATAAATGAACTGAAACTGGCTTATATTTCACCATCTCCAGCAACAGATAGCTATTACCTAACGGGAAACTACTATTCGATGCCGCTTCTCTGATGGGAGCAACCAACGCACCTCGCAAGAGGTGCAAAAAAATCGGCCAAGTGTCAACCAATTAGATGATACGGAGGTGCGTATGAAGGAAGAATTTCATTATAAATGTCCGCTGGAATCAACGTGCGTTGCGCACAAGCATTGCCACGTTTTGAAAACGGCGGAGCAACTTAAAACTATTATTCCAGCTATCGTAAAATGCCCTGCTCAAAAAAATAAAGAGATAGTTGTAAATATTGGATCAAGGGCATCGCGATAAAAGTAAATACGAGTGACTCACAGGTAAGCCGCTTGGACGCGCTATGCTGTAGGACTCGATGAGGGAAAGGTGAAACACCCATCCTCGTTGATCTTACATGCAAGTGCATCCAAGCGGCTTTTCTTATTTATTAGGACTAATTCAAGGAAAGGAGGCAATCGGGGTGCAGATTACAAATTTGAACAAGAAAAGAGTATGCGATCTGAGTAATGACAAAAGAGTTGTTCAGATTCGCAGAGGCGATTGCGTGACCTTTATTCGCGCTAACCGTGATGGCACTCTTCACATCACACATATTCGTGACAAGAAAGAGAATTAACACATTTCTAAAATAGAGCAATAAATCCGCCAGAACGCAAGACGGCAGTGCGGGATGTGGTTCTAACAGCTACTACATCTCACTGCCGTTTATTTTTGCTTCTGCGGATGCATGGCGGCTCTGACGGATTTCAAAGCAAATCTGAAAGGAGCCATTTTCATGCAAAACAATGCAAATCAGAACACACCCGCCATCTACTACCGCCCACTCAAGCAGTGGATCGAGGTCACCCCGGAACAGAAGCGTGACTGGGAGCGGTTCGTGGGTGCTACCCGCAAGGCAAAACAGAGAGCCGGAGCTTGCTGCATCCCGTACAAAAAGAGCTACAAATGCGACGGTATTTGCGATACCTGCGAGTTCCGCTGTATCCCGAAAGACGCTCCCCAGCATCTCTCCATCGACACGGAGATGGAGAACGCTTACGAAAACGGCGTCTCCCGCACCAGCTTTCTTGCGGATAACAGGCTGACCACGGAGATCGATATCGACTCCCTGATCCTGAATGGTCTGCTCACAGAGCTTCAGGCGTCAGACCCGGAAAGCTACGAGATTCTCATCGCGATTGCGGACGGGCTTTCCGAACGGGCCGGCGCAGAGCGGCTGCATATGCCCCGGAATACCTTTGTGTATAAGAGGAACCAGCTACTGAAGCGGCTCAAGGAAAAATTCTAAAAATCTTTCGGCCAAGCCCTCCTTTCCTGTCCAGATGGGTCTGTGAAAGGCAAAACAAGACGCCTTGGGAAAGGAGGAACCGCCGATATGAGTTACAACGCAAACCATTATGACGCCCGTGCCAACGAGGACATTGTTGATGTCCTGACCGCGATCAGCGTGGTGTCAAGGAGACTGGCAAGCAACCTGAACATCGCACGCCAGCAGAGCAAATCCAGGGAAGGAGGAAAATCGCATGAGCAGAATGAGCGATATGGCGCAGACCATCGAAGAACTTCGCAGTGCTGCCGCTGCTATTTCGGATGCCGCTGACTGGCTGACGAAGGTATTCAGCAGTGAACCGCAGGCAGAGGATGCTTCTGCTTCTCCTCCCGAACCGGAGCTGACGCTGGAGCAGGTCAGAGCCGTGCTTGCTGACAAATCCCGCCAGGGACACACCGCCGAGATCCGCGCCCTGCTTCAAAAGTACGGCGCATCCAAGCTGTCACAGATCGACCCCGCACACTACAAGGCATTGCTCGCCGAAGCGGAGGTACTGACAAATGGCAGTTAAGCACGCAGTCTTATCCGCTTCTTCTTCCGAACGGTGGCTCAACTGCCCGCCCTCCGCAAGGCTGTGCGAAGCCTACGAGGACAAGGGCAGCAACTACGCCGCCGAAGGGGCGGACGCCCACGCGCTCTGTGAGTTCCGGCTGAAGCAGGCTCTGGGTATTCCGGCGGACGATCCCATCGAAAACCTCTCCTGGTACAACGAGGAGATGGAGGACTGCGCCGCCGGGTATGCCGCCTATGTATCGGAGCTTCTGGAGACCGCAAAGCAGACCTGCGCCGACCCGGTCATCCTGATCGAGCAGCGAGTGGATTTCTCCCGCTGGGTGCGGGACGGCTTCGGCACCGCCGACTGCATCGTCATCGCGGACGGTGAGCTGAACATCGTGGACTATAAGCACGGCAAAGGCGTGGAGGTCAGCGCCGTGGATAATCCGCAGATGATGCTGTATGCCCTGGGCGCTCTGGAGATCTTTGACGGCATCTACGACATTGATTCCGTCCGCATGACCATCTACCAGCCCAGGAAATCCAATATCAGCGTCTGTGTCATGGAAAAGGACGGTCTGCTTGAATGGGCGCAGAACGACCTGACCTATAAGGCGAAACTGGCATACGAGGGCGGCGGCGATTTCCACTGCGGCGAATGGTGCCGGTTCTGCAAGGCAAAGGCCGAATGCCGGGAACGAGCCGAAGCGAATCTCGCGCTTGCCCGATACGACTTTGAGGAGCCGCCCCTCCTGACCGATGAGGAGATCGCCGGCATCCTGGACAAGGTTGATGCGCTTACCGCCTGGGCATCCGATGTGAAGGAATACGCGCTCCAGCAGGCAATCAGCGGCACGGCGTTCCCCGGATGGAAACTGGTCGAGGGCCGCTCCAACCGCAAGTACACCAGCGAAGCCGCTGTAGCCGCAGCCGTTGAGGGAGCAGGTTTTGACCCCTATGAAAAGAAGCTCCTCGGCATCACCGCCATGCAGAAGCTGCTGGGAAAATCCCGCTTCGAAGAGCTTCTCGCACCCTACATTGAAAAGCCGCAAGGCAGGCCGACGCTCGTGCGGTCGAGCGATAAACGGCCCGAATGGAATACCGCAAAAAATGATTTTATGGAGGAAATGTAATATGTCTAACAATGCAAACAGAGTCAACAACCCTATGAAGGTCATCACCGGTCCCGACACCCGTTGGTCTTACGCTAACGTCTGGGAGCCCAAGTCCATCAACGGCGGCACGCCGAAGTATTCGGTTTCGCTGA